>Ga0210397_10000068_pt1 | contig 91417 bp, 91 predicted proteins | sample IncBWH2OmetaG_FD_160126 | JGI IMG/M metagenome (GOLD analysis project Ga0210397, IMG submission 160126) | Forest soil microbial communities from Barre Woods Harvard Forest LTER site, Petersham, Massachusetts, United States - Inc-BW-H-2-O ...
GGTGATGTGCGCCAGGCCCTTGACGCCGCCGGCGCGGATCGCCGCGAGGCCGCTCCTGATATAAAGCCGTGTCGGGGTCAGCAGCGCTTCGCCCAGCGTCCGCGCCGCGTCGAACGGCGCCGGCGCATCGTAGGAAAGCCCCGCATCCGCCACCACGCGCCGCACCAGCGAATAGCCGTTCGAATGCGCCCCGCTGGAGGCGACGCCGAGCACCACGTCGCCCGGCTTCATCGCCTTGCCAAGCGGCAGGACATGGCCGCGCTCCACCGCGCCGACCGCAAAGCCGGCGAGGTCGAAATCGCCCTTGGCATAGAGGCCCGGCATCTCCGCCGTCTCGCCGCCGATCAGGGCGCAGCCCGACGCCTGGCAGGCGCGCGCGATGCCTTCGATGACGGCCGCCGCGCCGTCGACGTCGAGCTTGCCGCTGGCGTAATAGTCCAGGAAGAACAGCGGCTCGGCGCCCTGCACGATCAGGTCGTTGACGCACATCGCCACCAGGTCCTGGCCGATGCCCGCGAAAAGCCCGCAGTCGATGGCGATTCTAAGCTTGGTGCCGACGCCGTCGGTGGCGGCGACCAGCACCGGATCCTTGAAGCCGGCCGCCTTGAGGTCAAACAGCCCGCCGAAGCCGCCGAGGTCCGCGTCGGCGCCCGGCCGCCGCGTCGCCTTGGCAGCCGGCGCGATCCGCGCCACCAGCGCCTCGCCGGCATCGATATCGACCCCGGCGTCCTTGTAGGTCAGGCCGTTGCGGCCAGTTTTTTTGGTCATCGCGAGCGCGGTCCAGAGTCTCCGCTTCGTTTACGCAAGGGTGCGCCAGCCCGCAAGCCGCGGAGCCTTCGCCGCGTCTTTACCGCTTTTGCCCTGCAATCTGGCGCTTTCGCAGGCAGGCCGCGCGCTTTATAGTCCGCAGCGCTTTATCAAGGTTCCCGATGTCACAGGCTTTTTCCCGGCTCGCACCCGTTCTGGCGCTTGCCTTCGGCTTTTTGTTGCCGGCGGCTGCCGGTGCCGCGCCCGCCGACCTGACCTATTCGGTCAGCGGCATCCATGTCGACGCGACGGCGGCCTCGGCCAGCGCGGCGCAGGCCATCGCCATCGACCAGGGAAGGCCGCGCGCCTGGGACATCCTCTACAAGCGCCTCGCCAAGCAGTCGGACTGGGGCAAGCAGCCCAAGCTCGACGCCGCGGGGCTGAAGCGCATCGCGCGCGGCTTCACGGTCGTCAACGAGAAGCGTTCGACGACGCGCTACGTCGCCGACGTCACCTATGTCTTCAGCCCCGAATCGGTGGCGCGGGTGATGAGCGGGATCTCGACCGCCTACCGCCTGAGCAATGCGCGGCGCATCCTGCTGATTCCGATGTCGCCGAATTTCGATCCCAAATCCGGCTGGGTCAGCGCCTTCTCCAGCCCCCGCTTCGGCGCCAGCGCCGTGCCCTTCGCGGTGCCCACGGGCGAGGCGCCCGACGTCGTCGCGCTCGAGCGGCTGCAGTTCGATGCCACCACCTGGGCCGATGTCCAGCTGGTCGCCGCCCGCATCCATGCCAGCGAGGCGGTGCTGGCGCTCGCCATCCCGCTGACCTCCGGCGGCACCTCGCTCACCGACAAGATGACCGGCAAGGTGCAGATCTGGCTGAAGCGCGTCGGCATCGCGGAAAGCCCGATGAAGACCTCGGTCGACGTGCCGCTCGTCAAGAACGTGGTGCAGACCTATCCGCTCGCCGCCGACGCCGCCGTCCATGCCGTCGAGGTGATGTTCCAGCAGAAGCCGCCGATCGATTTCGGGCCGCGCGGCAGCCTGACGGCCGACGTGCATGTCGACTCGCTGCAGCAATGGGCCGCCATGCAGAATTCCATGGCTGCGCTCGTCAATGTGCTCGGCGTGCAGGTCGTGGCGATGGATATCGGCCAGATCCGCATCCAGGTCTCCTATCAGGGCTCGACCGACGCGCTGCAGGCGGCGCTGGCGCCGGCCGGCGTGGCGCTGACCAGGAGCGGCGACAGCTGGTCGATGGCCTATGCGACGCCGGTCAGGCCCACGGCGACGCCATGACCGGACCTCTGCGCCAATTGCCCAATTTCCTCACCGCGATCCGCATCGTGCTCGCGCCCCTGACCGCGTGGCTGATTTTCCACGGCCAGGACCTTGCCGCGCTGTTCGTCTTCGCCTTCGCCGGCGCCAGCGACTGGGTCGACGGCTTCCTGGCGCGGCGCTACGGCCTGGTCTCGCGCTTCGGCGAGTATCTCGATCCCGCCGCCGACAAGCTCCTGATGCTGGCCTGTTTCGTCACCCTCGCCGTGATCGGCCAGGCGCCGCTGTGGCTCACCGCCATCGTCATCGGCCGCGACGTCGCCATCGTGCTCGGCGTCCTCATCGCGCAGGTCTTCTCGCTGCCCGTCAAGATGGAGCCGCTCGCCGTCGGCAAGGCCAGCACCGTGGTGCAGATCGGCTATATCGGCCTGGTGCTGCTGCTGCTGACCGTGGGCGTCGTGATGCCGGTGCTGGTCGAGGCCGCCGCCCTCATCGCGGCCGGCTTCACGCTGATGTCGTGGTTCTCCTACGGCCAGCTGCTGCTCAAGGCCTTCGCCACCGGCCGCCGCCCGGCCTGATTGTTCGACCGAAACAGCACCGTGCCATCCCAGCTCCCGCTTCCGCTTTCGTCCCGGCCCGCCCTCGGACGCGCCGATTTCATCGTCGCGCCGGCCAATGCGCAGGCCGTCGCCTTCATCGACTCCTTTCCGCGCTGGACGGCGCCGGCGGCGGCGCTCCATGGGCCCGCGAGTTCCGGCAAGACGCATCTGGCGCAGGCCTGGGCCGCGGTCGCCGGCGCGCTGGTGGTCGAGGCGTCGGCGCTGGACAAGGCGTTCGTGCTGGCGTTGGAGCCCGGCCGCGCCGTCGCGCTGGAGAACGTCGAGGCCTTGACTGACGAGGCGGCGCTGTTCGCGCTGTTCCAGCATCCAGGCCCCCTGCTGCTCACCGCCAAAGAGCCGCCTTCCGCCTGGCCCGCGACGCTGCCGGACCTCAAGTCCCGTTTTGGCGCACTTCTCGCCTTCGCGTTGTGGGCGCCCGACGACGCGCTTTTGTCGGCCCTGACCCGCAAATTGTTCACGGACCGGCAACTGGCCGTGCCCGATCCTGTGATCATGAGGATCCTTCGTTCCGTCGAGCGTTCGCCCGCCGCCGTCCGCGACTTCGTCGCCCGCGCCGACGCGCGCGCGCTGGCGCAAAAGCGCCCGGTGACCATGGCGCTGGTCGCGGCCCTCCTCGCCGAGGACGAGGCGCCGCTGTCATGACAGAGTTATCCCCATCCGCTACGCTCCCGCCGGCCAAGCGATAAGCCCTTGATGTCCAACCCGATCCTCACCGCCGATGCCGACGCCGCGCAGCCGGCGGATGTCTGCGCCCCCGACGCCTCGCCCGAGCGCTTCGTCAACCGCGAGCTGTCCTGGCTGGCCTTCAACCGCCGCGTCCTGGAGGAGGCCCGCAATCGCCGCCACCCGCTGCTCGAGCGCATGCGCTTCCTGTCGATCTCGGCTTCGAACCTCGACGAGTTCTTCATGGTCCGCGTCGCCGGCCTCAAGGGCATGGTCAAGGAAGGCGTCGCCACCCACAGCGCCGACGGCCTGACCCCGGCGCAGCAGCTCGCCCAGGTCGACGAGATGGCCAAGGTCCTCATCCTCGACCAGCAGGCCGTCTGGCTGCCGATGTGCGGCGAGCTTCGCGAGGCCGGCATCGCCGTCATCGAGGCGGACGAGCTCAGCGACACCGATCGCGACTGGCTCGAGGCGCATTTCAAGGCGCAGATCTTCCCGGTGCTGACGCCGCTCGCCATCGATCCGGCGCATCCCTTTCCCTTCATCCCCAATCTCGGCTTCACGCTGGCGGCCCGCCTGATCCGCGCCAAGGACGGCAAGACCGTCACCGCGCTCGTCCCCATCCCGCCGCAGCTGCAGCGCTTCATCCGCCTGCCGGATTTCGGCAAGCCGGATTCTGCGCGGTCGGCGCGCTTCCTGCCGCTCGAGAAGGTCGTCACGCTTTATCTCGACCGGCTGTTTCCCGGCCACGCGGTCGCCGGCTGCGGCGTCTTCCGCGTGCTGCGCGACAGCGACGTCGAGGTCGAGGAAGAGGCCGAGGATCTGATGCTGCTGTTCGAGTCGCTGCTCAAGCAGCGTCGCCGCGGCAGCGTCATCCACATGAAATGCTCGGCCTCGATGCCGGACGACCTGCGCCAGTTCATCGCCGACCATCTCGACCTGGACGAGCCCGAGCTCGTCATCATCGACCGCATGCTGGGCCTTTCGGACCTGCAGAAGCTGATCCTCGACGAGCGCCGCGACCTGCAGTTCAAGCCCTATGTGGCGCGCTTTCCCGAGCGCATCCGCGACCATGGCGGCGACTGCTTCGCCGCCATCCGCGAGAAGGACATCATCGTCCATCACCCGTTCGAGAGCTTCGACGCGGTGGTGCAGTTCGTGCGCCAGGCCGCCGCCGATCCCAACGTCGTCGCCATCAAGCAGACGCTCTACCGCACCTCCTCCGACAGCCCGATCGTCTCGGCCCTGATCGAGGCGGCGGAAGCCGGCAAATCCGTCACCGCGCTGGTCGAGCTCAAGGCGCGCTTCGACGAGGCCGCCAACATCAAATGGGCCCGCGACCTGGAACGCGCCGGCGTCCAGGTGGTCTACGGCTTCATCGAGCTGAAGACCCACGCCAAGGTCAGCCTGGTGGTGCGCCGCGAGAGCGGCTCGCTGCACACCTATGTGCATTTCGGCACCGGCAACTACCATCCCAACACCGCGAAGATCTACACCGACCTGTCGCTGTTCAGCGCCGACCCGGCGCTCGGGCGCGACGCGGCGCAGCTCTTCAACTACATCACCGGCTATGCCGAGCCGACGGCGCTGGAAAAGATCGCGGTCTCGCCGCTCAATCTGCGCGGCACGCTGATCGACGCCATCCAGCACGAGATGGTGCATGCCCAGGCCGGCCGTCCCGCCGCCATCTGGGTCAAGCTCAACGCCCTGGTCGATCCGCAGATGATCGACGCGCTCTACAAGGCGAGCCAGGTCGGCGTTCGCATCGAGCTCGTCATTCGCGGCATCTGCTGCCTGCGTCCGGGCGTGCCGGGCCTGTCGGACAATATCCGCGTCAAGAGCATCGTCGGCCGCTTCCTCGAGCATGGCCGCATCGTCTGCTTCGGCGCCGGCCACGGGCTGCCGTCGCCGCAGGCGAAAGTTTATATTTCCTCCGCCGACTGGATGCCCAGGAACCTCGACCGCCGCGTCGAGGCGCTGGTGCCGGTGGAAAATCCCACGGTGCATCAACAGGTTCTGGACCAGATCCTGGTCGCGCTGCTGAAGGACCAGGCCCAGAGCTGGCACATGAGCGCCGACGGCTCCTATGCCCGCGACGCCGAGGCCTCGTCGCCGGACGCGTTTTCGGCGCATACTTACTTCATGACGAATCCGTCCCTGTCCGGCCGCGGCCGCGCCCTCAAGATCGCCCAGCCCCGCCCCGTCGCCATCGTCGCGCGGCGGGACTGAATGAGCGGCACCCAGGCACCGTCGGCGGATGCGCGCGCGCCGTCGGGCAGCCGTCCGCGCCCCAGGCCGCGCGGGCCGGTCGCCGTCGTCGACATCGGCTCGAATTCGGTCCGCCTGGTGATTTACGAGGCGGAGAGCCGCGCCGCCGCCACCCTGCACAACGAGAAATCGATCTGCGCCATCGGCCGTGACATGGTGACCTCCGGCCGCCTGCATGCCGAAGGCTGCGCCATGGCGCTGGAGGCGCTGGCGCGCTTCAAGATGCTGGCCGACGGGCTGAACGTCGCGGTGCGCGAGGCGGTGGCGACTGCGGCGGCGCGCGATGCCTCCAACGGCGCCGATTTCGTGCGCCGCGCCGAAGCCGCCTGGGGCGCGCCGGTGCGCGTGCTCTCCGGCGAAGACGAAGCGCGCATCGCCGCCGAAGGCGTCGTCGCCGGCATCCCGCAGGCGGACGGCCTGGTCGCCGATCTCGGCGGCGGCAGCCTCGACATGGTCAGCGTCCGGGGCGGCAAGACCGGCGACGCCTATACGCTGCCGTTCGGGCCGCTGCGCCTGATGGACGGCGCCAAGGGCGACGCCGACAAGGCCCGCAAGCTGGTCGACGAGGGCCTGGAAAAGCTCAACCTGCACGGCCTCAAGGAGCGCTCGCTCTACGCCGTCGGCGGCATCTGGCGCAGCTTCGCGCGCGTCGACATGGAGGCGACGAACTATCCGCTGCATGTGCTGCAGGAATACGAGATCCCGCGCGGCCGGGCGCTGCGCCTGTGCAAGGTGCTCTCCGGCCTGTCGCGCAAATCGGTCGAGAAGATGAAGGTGGTCTCCAAGCGCCGCGCCGAGTCGCTGCCCTACGGCGCCATCGTGCTCGAGCGCCTGCTGCTCGCCTGCGACCTCAAATCGGTGGCGATCTCGGCCTATGGCCTGCGCGAGGGCATCCTCTATGCGCGCCTGACGCCCGAGGAGCGCGGCCTGGATCCGCTGCTGGAATTCGCCGAAGCCGCCAACGCCCGCCAGGCGCGCAATCCGGGCCATGCCGCGGAGATGTTCGCGTGGATGGCGCCGCTGTTCTTCGATGAGACGGCGGAGCTGCGCCGCATCCGCCAGGCCGCCTGCCTGTTCTCCGACGTCGCCTGGCGCCGCCATCCCGACGACCGCGCGCTCGGCAGCTTCGGCCAGGTCCTCTCCGCGCCCTTTGCCGGCGCCAGCCACCGCGCCCGCGCCCTGATCGCATCGTCGGTGTTCCACCGCTATTCCGGCGACGAGGATTTCCCCCGCGACATCGCCAATGCGGAACTCCTGGACAAGGACGATGAGGAACGCGCCCTCGCCGTCGGCCTGGCCTGCCGCCTGGCCTTCGCGCTGTCGGCGTCCTCGACCGACGCGCTGCCGCATTACCGCCTGCGGCTGACCCCCGCCAAGATCGTGCTCGACCTGCCGCGCCGCCACGAGGCCATCGCCGGCGAACCGGTGCAAAAGCGCCTCGGCGCCCTGGCGGCGGCGTTCGGCCGCAAGGGCGAGATCCAGATCGGGTAAATACCCGTCGGCCAAACACCCCGTTGTTTCGAAGGGTGCGGGTTCATTTGCTAAGGGTATAATCTGTCGCGCCTTGCACTGGATGCCCCGAAAGGTCTTTAAGAGGCGAGGTTTTCGCCGGAATGGCGTCGGCCGACCCGTTCAACCGGGGGAAAGCCCCTCTTCACCGAGGGCAAAAGGAGCATTTCATGGGTGCGTTCAGCATCTGGCACATTCTGGCGCTGGCGGTCATCGTCCTGCTGCTGTTCGGCGGGCGCGGCAAGATCTCCGACCTGATGGGCGACGTCGCCAAGGGCATCAAGAGCTTCCGCCAGGGTCTGAGCGACCCCGAAGACGCCAAGACCATTCCGGGCTCGGCCAGCAATCCGGCCCCCACGCCCACGCCGAACAAGGACCAGACCACCGTCGGGCGGTAATCGATGCTCGACTTCAGCTGGAGCCACATTCTCATCGTGCTGATCGTTGCCTTGGTCGTGGTGGGGCCGAAGGACCTGCCGCGCCTGATGCGCATCGTCGGCCAGTGGATGGGCAAGGCGCGGGCGATGGCGGACGAGTTCCGCAAGAGCTTCGACGACATGGCCCGGCAGTCCGAGCTCGACGAACTGCGCAAGGAGATCGAGAGCCTGCGCAACGAGCGGCCGCTGGCCGATGTCGAGCGCGAACTCAACCGCTCGATCATCCCCGAGGAGATGCGCTCCAAGGCGCCGCCGCCGCCAACCGTCTCCATCGACGCGGAGCCGGTCGAGACCGAGACCGCGCCCCCGCCGCGGAGCGGCGAATTCGAAAGTCCTTCCATTCCCGAGCCGGCCGTCGTCGATGCCGACGGCTACACGCCGCCCTCGCCATGAACAGCCTGGGCCCGACCGGTTTTGAAATTGTGTATCCTCTCGCCGTCATCGCCCGCTTTATGCGGGCGACCCATTTTTCTCCCACGCGGAGAGGAAAATGGCCTGCCCGGGCGATGACGGTTGGCGCTGGTTCAAGCAAACCCGAAACAATCCGAACATGAACAAGCCGACCGAGGACGACGAAGCGGCCATCGAGGCGACCAAGGCGCCGCTGATGGATCACCTGATCGAGCTGCGCCGGCGGCTGATCTGGTCGATCGTCACCTTCGTGCTGTGCTTCCTCATCTGCTTCTGGTTCGCCAAGCCGATCTACGCCTTCCTGGCCCAGCCGCTGTCCACGGCGCTGAGCGGCCAGTCCAACCATCACATGATCGCCACGGCGCTGACCGAGACCTTCTTCACCTATGTGAAGGTGGGGATGTTCGCAGGCCTCTGCCTCGCCTTTCCCGTCATCGCGGCGCAGCTCTGGCTGTTCGTGGCGCCCGGCCTCTATCGCCAGGAGCGCCGCGCCTTCCTGCCCTTCCTCGCCGCGACGCCGTTCATGTTCGTGCTCGGCGCGGCCTTCGTCTATTACATCATGCTGCCCAACGCGATCCGCTTCTTCCTCGGCTTCGAGACCCAGGGCGGCGCCGGCGGCCACGGCCCGCTCGGCATCGAGCTGCAGGCCAAGGTCAGCGAATATCTCGACCTGGTGATGACGCTGATCTTCGCCTTCGGCTTCTGCTTCCAGCTGCCGGTGCTGCTGTCGCTGCTCGGCCGCGTCGGCATCGTCACGGCCAAACAGCTGCGTTCGACGCGCCGCTACGCCATCGTCGGCATGACCGCCGTCGCCGCGGTGCTGACCCCGCCCGACATCTTCTCGATGATGAGCCTGCTGGTGCCCCTCGTCGCTCTCTACGAAATCTCGGTCCTGCTGGTCTGGCTGATCGAACGCAGCCGGGCGAAACAGGACAAGAAGAAAGACACATAAGCACCGCTGTCATCCCCGGCGAGCCGCGCACTTCGCGCGGCGAGGGAAGGGGACCCAGGTGGTTCAAACAGCTGCGGTGCTGCGGCTATAATCTCGCATGGTCCGCGAGTTCTACACCTACATCCTCGCCAGCAAGCGTAACGGCACGCTCTATATCGGCGTCACGAACGACCTCAGCCGTCGCACGCTGGAGCACAGGCACGGCATCGGCTCCAAATTCACGAAGAAATATGGCGTGACAATTCTCGTCTATTTCGAAACCTACGATCGCATCGAGATCGCCATCGACCGCGAGAAACAACTCAAGGGCTGGAATCGTGCCTGGAAGATCAAGCTGATCGAGAAGAACAATTCCGGCTGGAACGATCTGTTCAGATAACCCCCCATTGTCATCCACGGCGAGGCGCGCGCCAGCGCGCCGAGGGACCCCTAAGCGCCAGCGTAAGGGGATCCAGGCGGTTGGGCCGGGCCCGGTCCGACCGCCTGGGTCCCCTTCCCCTCACGTCGCTGCGCGACGTTCGGCCGGGGATGACAGCGGTGATTTTGACGGGCCTCTCGCCCCATGCCATTACGCCTGCTCTTGCGGGATGCGACTCATGCACGACATCAAATACATCCGGGACAACACCGACGCTTTCGTCGCCGGGCTCGACCGGCGGGGCGGGGCGGATGGTGGCGCGATCGCGAGCCAGCTGCTCAAGCTCGATGAGGAGCTGCGCGCGGTCCTCGTCGCCCTGCAGCAGAAGCAGGCGCGCCGCAACGAGGCCTCCAAGCTGATCGGCCAGGCGAAGGCGAAAAAGGATGAGGCCGGTGCCGCCGCGTTGATGGCCGAGGTTGCCGGCCTGAAAGACGCCATCGCCCAAGGCGAGGCCGACGAGCGCCGGCTGAACGAAGAGCTGAAAGCCGCGCTCGCCGTCCTCCCCAACATCCCAGCCGACGACGTGCCGCTGGGCGCCGACGAGCACGCCAACGTCGCGATCGAGGCGCGCCGCTTCAATCCCGTGAAGCACGTTCCGGCGAGCGGCATCAACGCGCCGAAGGAACACTTTACCCTCGGCGAGGCCCTTGGCCTGATGGATTTCGAGCGCGCTGCGAAAGTCTCCGGCGCGCGCTTCGTCTATTTGAAAGGCGCCCTCGCCAAGCTGAGCCGCGCCCTTGCCAGCTTCATGCTCGACAGCCACACGGAAAAATTCGGCTACACCGAGGTCATGCCGCCGCTTTTGGTGCGTGAGCCGGCAATGTTTGGCACCGGACAATTGCCAAAGTTCAAAGATGACCTCTTTGCAGCCTCAAATGGATTGATGTTCGACACCATCAACAAGAGTTTTCAGATGTCTTCTAAGCCCGATGTCCAATCGGTGACATCAGGCATAAGAGTTGAAGAAGCGTTTTGGCTCATCCCCACCGCCGAAGTCCCGCTCACCAACTACGTCAACGGCGAAATCCTTGCCGAGGCCGAGCTGCCGCTGCGCTTCACCGCCTACACGCCGTGCTTCCGCGCCGAGGCCGGCGCCGCGGGCAAGGACACGCGCGGCATGATCCGCATGCACCAGTTCGACAAGGTCGAGCTGGTCTCCATCACCACGCCCGAGCAATCCAATGCCGAGCACGAGCGCATGACCGATGCGGCGCAGGAAATTCTCAAATGCCTCGACCTCAAGCACCAGGTCATGACGCTGTGCAGCGGCGACATGGGCTTCGCCGCGCGCAAGACCTACGACATCGAGGTCTGGCTGCCCGGCCAGAACCGCTTCCGCGAGATCAGCTCGTGCTCGAACTGCGGCGACTTCCAGGGCCGGCGCATGAACACCCGCGTCCGCGGCGCCGACGGCAAGGTGAAGGGCCCGGTGCACACGCTGAACGGCTCCGGCCTCGCCATCGGCCGCACCATCGTCGCGATCCTGGAGAACTACCAGGAAGCCGACGGCTCCATCGCCGTGCCCGACGCACTGAAGCCCTATATGGGCGGGCTCGAGAAGATCGCCAGATAGCGTTCCTCCCCAGGGAGCGGAAAATTTGTCGGCCGCTCTTGAACGCCCGGCGCCTCGGACTATGTTCCTGCCCCCGCAAGGCCGCGGCGGCGGCCAAGCGGGGCGGAAAAGGCGGGGAGGGGGTACCCCCCCTGCGCTTTTTCGAAGAACAATTATATTGCCGAAGCCGTGCTGGACCCCCGCCAGGGCCATGTGGTCTATCGAACACAGTTTTGCAATGAAATCAGTATCTTGTCTTAAGAATCGGGGGAATTGAACGTCGCTTTTCGGGCCCACCCCGAGGTCGGCAATATCGGTCGAAGCAAGGAACAAGCATGCGCATCCTGGTCACCAATGACGACGGCGTCCACGCGCCCGGCCTCGGCGCCGCCGAGAAGATCGCCCGCGCCCTCAGCGACGACGTCTGGGTGGTGGCGCCCGAGACCGAGCAGTCCGGCGCCTCGCACTCGCTGACCCTGACGCTGCCGCTGCGCCTGCGCGAGATCGACAGCCGCCGCTTCGCCGTCACCGGCACGCCGACCGACTGCGTGATGATGGCCTGCGCCCATGTGATGAAGGAGGCGCCGCCGACGCTGATCCTCTCCGGCGTCAATCGCGGCTCCAACATCGCCGACGACGTGACCTATTCGGGCACCATCGCCGGCGCCATGGAAGGCTGCGCCCTCGGCATCCCGTCCATCGCCATGAGCCAGTCCTATGGCTGGACCGAAGGCGCCGAGATCCGCTGGGATTGCGGCGAGGTCCAGGGTCCGCCGCTGATCCGAAAACTGGTCGCGGCCGGCTGGCCCGAAGACGTGCTGATGAACATCAATTTCCCGGACGCCGCGCCCGGCGAGGTCAAGGGCGTCGACCTGGCATCGCAGGGCAAGCGCGATTTGCAGACCGCCGCCCTCGATCGCCGCATCGACGCGCGCGGCAATCCCTATTTCTGGATCGGCTTCAAGCGGGTGCGCTCCGATCCGCCCGCCGGCACCGATCTGCACGCGATCTACAACAAGCGCATCGCGGTGACGCCGCTGCATCTCAACCTCACCGAGTTCAAGGTGATGGAGACGCTGCGGCAGAAGCTCGGAAAGATCGCGCTGGCGTGACATGACCGACGATCCGCGCCAGATCCGCCTCATCATGGAATTGCGCGGCCAGGGCATCGACGACGGCAGGGTGCTCGGCGCCATCGAACGCATCCCGCGCGAGGCTTTCGTCGAGGCGCCGTTCACCGCCTCGGCCTACGACAATTCGGCGCTGCCGATCGCCTGCGGCCAGACCATCAGCCAGCCCTATGTCGTCGCCTATATGACGCAGCATCTCGAGGTCCGCGAAAACATGCGCGTGCTGGAGGTCGGCACCGGCTCCGGCTACCAGGCCGCGATCCTCAGTCCCTTGTGCCGCCGGGTCTACACCATCGAGCGCCACCGGCCGCTGCTGGATCAGGCGCGCGGGCGGTTCGACGCCCTCAAGCTCCACAATATCGTCAGCAGGCTCGGCGACGGCTTTGCGGGCTGGCCGGAGCAGGCGCCGTTCGACCGCATCATTCTGTCCTGCGCCGTGGCCAAAGTGCCGCCAATCCTTATCGAACAGTTAAAACCGGGCGGCATCCTGGTCGCGCCGGTGGGTGATGCGCCGACTTCGGACGCGGCGGCCCCGTTGGAAAGGTTTTCTCAACGATTGACGAAGATGATCCGAAACGAGACAGGCGTGACGGAAGAAGTCCTGATCCCTGTCCTGTTCGTCCCGATGCTGTCGGGCCTACCGTGAGGTGCGAGAACGCACATGGTCTGGAGCTTTCACATGCAACGTCTCGCGGCCCTCATGGCCACCGCGCTGATTTCGTCGGTCCTGCTCAGCGGCTGTCTGGCCGAGAGCTCGCGCACCGAGCTCGACTGGAATCCGGCGTCCGACGCCGCGCATCGTCCGCGCACCGCGCTGAACACGCCGCCGCATCATCTGCCGGCGACGCATCACCGCCCGCCGATCCAGACCGCGGCGCTCGACTGCCCGCTGCCGCGCGCCAAGCCGGGTGGGACGCCCGCCTGGTACAACAACACCGCCGCGCCGCCCGTCACCCAGCCGGCGACCTACACGCCGACCGGCGGCACGCTCGCCTTCGCCTGGCCGGTCACCGGCCCGGTGATCGCCGACTACGGCACCACCGTCAGCGGCGAACGCAATGACGGCATCAATATCGCGATCCCCTACGGCACGCCGATCCACGCCGCCGCCGCCGGCCAGATCAGCTATGCCGGCAACGAATTGCGCGGCTACGGCAATCTCGTGCTCATCAAGCACGACGACGGCTACGTCACCGCCTACGCCCATGCCGAACGCATCGTCGTCAATCGCGGCGACTACGTCGCCAAGGGTCAGGTCATCGGCTATGCCGGCCAGACCGGCGACGTCACCAGCCCGCAGCTGCACTTCGAGATCCGCAAGGGCGTCGCGCCCGTCAACCCGCACTCTCTGCTGGTCGCCTCGCGGTCTAGCTGATCTTCTTCCCCAGCTCGCCGCCGAGATCCTGGATGAACTGCCAGGCGACGCGGCCCGAGCGGGCACCGCGTCCTGCCGCCCATGCCAGGGCGCGGCGGTGCAGATCGTCGCGCGCCGGCGACAGGCCGTAATGCGCGGCATAGGCCTCGATCATCGCGAGATATTCGTCCTGGCCGCAATTGTGGAAGCCGAGCCAGAGGCCGAAGCGGTCCGACAGCGAGACTTTCTCCTCCACCGCTTCGGACGGATTGATCGCCGTCGAGCGCTCGTTCTCCATCATGTCGCGCGGCATCAGGTGGCGCCGGTTCGACGTCGCGTAGAACAGGACGTTCTGCGGCCGCCCTTCGAGCCCGCCCTCCAGCGCCGCCTTCAGCGACTTGTAGCTGGTGTCGTCCTTGTCGAAGGAGAGATCGTCGCAATAGAGCAGGTAGCGCCGGGCATCGCCGCGCAGCAGGCGCAGCAGCAGCGGCAGGCTGGCGATCTCCTCGCGGTGGATCTCGACCAGCACCAGCTTCGCCTTGCCCTTGAGCCCGCGATTGACCTCGGCATGCACCGCCTTGACCAGCGAGCTCTTGCCCATGCCGCGCGCCCCCCAGAGCAGGGCGTTGTTGGCGGGCAGGCCGGCCGCGAACCGGCGCGTATTCTCCAAAAGCGTGTCGCGCGCGGCATCGATGCCCTTGAGCAGCGCCAGCGGCACGGCGGCGATCCGGTCGACCGCCATGAGCCCGCCATGCGCCGGTTCCCAGACGAAGGCATCGCCCTTTGGCGGCGCCCTGCGGCCAAGAGCGCCCGGCGCCAGCCGCTCCAGCGCGGCGGCGATGCGTTTCAGATCGGAGGCGCCCGAACCGCTCGAAGCGCCTTTTGGACGCGATGCCATCAGCTAAACCCTTGTTTTGCCATGGTTGCAAAGGGAGGCCGCGCCGCTATATTCGCGCCCGAAAAGCCGCGTCTTTGCGATGCGGCGCCTGAACTCCTCGGATCCCCGATGCAAGACATTCTGTCCAATCCGCTTTTCATGTTCGTGCCCGTCGGGCTGATCTTCTATTTCCTGGTTATGCGTCCGCAACAGCAGCGCGCCAAGCAGCATCGCCTGGCGATCGAGAATCTGCGCCGCGGCGACACGGTGGTGACCGCCGGCGGCGTGATCGGACGCGTCACCAAGGCGCCGGTCAAGGAGGACGCCGAAGTCACCATCGAAATCGCCGACAACGTACAGGTCAAGGTCGTCAAGGGCACGCTCAGCGAGGTGAGGGCCAAGACCCAGCCGGTCGAAACCAAGTCGGACAAGAGCTGAACCGCAATGCTTCAGGTCTCCAACTGGGTCCGGATACTCGTCGCCGTCATCCTGCTGGCGGGGTTCGCCATCGCCCTGCCCAATGCGCTGCCGGATTCGGTCCGCGCCAGGATTCCCGCCTGGCTGCCGAGCCAGACCGTGTCCCTCGGCCTCGACCTGCAGGGCGGCTCGTACCTGCTGCTGGAAGTCGAACTCGACACCGTCACCAAGGACAAGCTGCAGGGCCTGACCAGCGACATCCGCCGCGCCCTGCGCAAGGCGCATCCCTCCATCGGCTACCAGTTTCTCGATGCCTCGGGCGACGCGCTCTCGGTGCGCATCACCGATCCATCGCGCCGCGACGAGGCCAAGTCGCTGATCCAGGCGCTCAATCCCAGCACCGGCGGCGGCGTGCTGGCGGTCGGCGCCAAGGCCTATGACTTCTCCGACGACGGTCAGGGCGTCTTCACGCTCAAGATGACGGACACCTTCAAGACCGAGACGCAGCGCGACATCGTCAACCAGTCCATCGAAGTCGTGCGCCGGCGCATCGACGAGATGGGCACGCGCGAACCGACCATCGAGCGGCAGGGCGACGACCGCATCGTGGTCCAGGTGCCCGGTCTCAAGGATCCCCAGCATCTCAAGGACACGCTCGGCAAGACCGCCAAGATGACGTTCCAGCTGGTCGACGAAGCCGCCGATCGCGGCGGCGCGACGCAGCGCGGCGTAGCGCCGATCGGCGATGAGATCCTGCCCTATCTCAAGCCGCTGCCTGGCGAGCCGCCATCGGTCGTCGTCGAAAAGCTGGTCATGGTGGCCGGCGACCGGCTGGTCGATGCCCAGCCCGGCTTCGACCAGCAGACCGGCCAGCCCTCGGTCAATATCCGCTTCGACAGCGTCGGCGCCAAGGAATTCGGCGACATCACCAAGGCCTATCCGCCCAAGACGCAGCGCTTCGCCATCGTGCTCGACAAGCAGGTACTCTCGGCGCCGGTGATGAACGAGCCGATCCTCGGCGGCTCCGCCCAGATCACCGGCTCCTTCACGACGCAGTCGGCCAACGATCTTTCGATCCTGCTGCGTGCCGGCGCCTTGCCTGCGCCGCTCAAGGTCATCGAGGAGCGTACCGTCGGTGCCGAGCTGGGTGCGGACTCGATCCGGGCCGGCCGCTATTCGGCGCTCGCCGGTCTTGTTCTCGTGGCGCTGTTCATGATCGCGCGCTATGGCCTGTTCGGCGTCTTTGCCGACATCGCCCTGACCTTGAACATCGTCCTGCTGATGGCGGCGCTTACATTGTTCGGTGCCACGCTGACGCTGCCCGGCATCGCCGGCATCGTGCTCACCATGGGCATGGCGGTCGACGCCAACGTGCTGATCTATGAGCGAATACGCGAAGAACAACGCAACGGTCGCACGATGCTGGCCTCCATCGACCAGGGCTTCCGCCGCGCCATGGCGACCATCATCGACGCCAATTCGACCCATCTGATCGCAGCCCTCATCCTGTTCCAGCTGGGGTCCGGGCCGGTACGCGGCTTCGCGGTGACGCTGGGCGTCGGCATCGTCACCTCCTTCTTCACCGCGGTGATGGTGACCCGCCTGATCGTCGTCCTGTGGCTGAACATCCGCCGGCCGCGGAAATTGGCCATCTAGAGAAAAAGGCTGAAAAGCCCGCCGGATACGGTAAAGTCCGGCCCAAGACTCATAAACGGGAGGGTGGCCATGGCGGCCTTTTTGGGAAATCTGCGCAACGTCGTGATCGCCGGCTTCGTGCTGGCGTTCGGCGTGCTGGCTATCCGGTTTTCGTTCGGCGGCCTCGAGATCGGCACCGAGGCGTTCTGGGCCTTCATCATCCGCTGGCTGCACATCGTCTGCGGCGTGATGTGGATCGGTCTGCTGTGGTATTTCAACTTCGTCTCGACGCCGACCATGCCGAAGATCCCCGACGAGCTGAAGCCGGCGCTTGGCCGTTTCATCACGCCGGCGGCGCTGTTCTGGTTCCGCTGGGCTGCCATGGGCACGATCGTGTTCGGCATCCTGCTGGCCGGCATGAACCACTACATCGTCCAGGCCTTCACGCTCGACATCGTCGATCCGACGGGCCGCTTCTCGACGCCGTCCTATCTGCTGATCGGCATCGGCATGTGGCTGGGCACCATCATGTGGTTCAACGTCTGGTTCGTGATCTGGCCGAACCAGCAGCGCGCCCTGAACATCGACGGCAAGTATCCCGACCTCGCCGCGCCCGCCAAGGCCGCTTCGGCCAAGACGGCGGGGCAGTTCAGCCGCATCAACACGCTGCTCTCCATTCCGATGCTGTTCTGCATGGCGGCCGCCTCTCACATGCCGTAGGCGTTCGCACGCTGTGACAAACGATCCGAGCCGCCGGAGCGATCCGGCGGCTCTTTTGTTGGAAAACGCATGAACGCCATCGAAGAGCTCGTGCGGCGCGCCGACCCGGACCGCTACTTCTCCGCCCTGTTCGCGCCGGCGGACAAGCGGCCGCTGCTGCTGGCGCTCTATGCCTTCAACGTCGAGATCGCACGCGTTGCGGGCACGGTGCGCGAGCCGATGATGGGCGAGATCCGGCTGGAATGGTGGCGCGAGACGCTGGCCGGCGCGCGCCAAGGGATGCCGCGCAACCACGACGTGGCGCGGGCGCTGACCGGCCTGCTGGCGGCGGTCGATCTGCCGACCCCGCTGCTCGAGGCGATGATCGCGGCTCGGGCCTTCGACACCTCAGCCGCCACATTCGCCGACCGCGCCGCGGTCGAGGCTTATTGCGACGCGACCTCGGGCAATCTGATGCGACTGGCGTCGCGCATCCTGGGCGGCGAGGCGGATGCCACGGCGCGCGCGGCCGGTATCGCCTATGCGCTGGCCGGCATCCTGCGCTCGCTGGCGCATCACGCAAGCCGGCACAAACTCTACCTGCCGCTGGATCTGCTGGCGCCGCTGCACCTGTCGCCGCAGGACGTGTTCCACGACACCGATCGGGGCAAGAGCAAGGCGGCCGTGAACCAGATGGCGTTGTGGGCGCGGGAGCACCTGACGGCGGCGCGGGCCCTGCGCCTGCCGCGTGCCCTGCTGCCGGCCTTCCTGCCCGCCGCGCTGGTGCCGCTCTACCTGCGGCGCGTGACGCGAAGCTGGTTCGATCCGTTGCGCTCGTCCAGCGACATCCCGATCCACAGGCGCCAGATGCGCCTCCTGGCGGCTGCCATGCGCCGGCAGATCTGATTATTCCGCCGCCGCTTTCGGTGCGCCGAGCCAGGCGCCGAGATCGTCCAGGGCGCGATGCGCCTGCGCCCGCTTGCGGTCCTTACCGCGGGTCTTGGCGGGCGGTTCGGGGAACAAGCCGAAATTGACGTTCATCGGCTGAAAGGTCTTGGCGTCCGCGCCGCCGGTGATATGGCCGAGCAGGGCGCCCAGCGCCGTGGTCGGCGGCGGCGCCGGGGCGTCCGTGCCGTGCAATTCCGCGGCGGCAAAGCGTCCGGCGAGGAGGCCGATGGCGGCGCTCTCGACATAGCCCTCGACGCCGGTGACCTGCCCTGCGAAACGCAGGCTCGGGCGCACTTTCAGCCGCAATTGCGCATCGAGCAGGCGCGGCGAATTGATGAAGGTGTTGCGATGCAGGCCGCCCAGCCGCGCGAAGGTGGCGTTCTCGAGGCCCGGGATCGTCCTGAAGATGCGCGTCTGCTCGCCATGCTTCAGCTTGGTCTGGAAACCCACCATGTTCCACAGCGTGCCGAGCGCGTTGTCCTGGCGCAGCTGCACGACGGCATGCAGCCGCTGGTCGCGGCGCGGATCGTGCAGGCCGACCGGCTTCATCGGCCCGAACGACAAGGTCTGCGGGCCGCGCGCCGCCATCACCTCGATGGGCAGGCAGCCCTCGAAATACGGCGTCGATTTTTCCCATTCCTTGAAATCGGTCTTCTCGCCGGCGAGCAGGGCGGCGATGAAGGCATCGTATTGCTCGGCATTCATCGGGCAGTTGATGTAGTCCGCGCCTTCGCTCCCAGGACCCGATTTGTCGTAGCGCGACTGCATCCAGCAGATGTCGAAGTCGATGCTGTCGCGGTTCACGATCGGCGCGATGGCGTCGAAGAAGGACAGCGACTCCTCGCCGGTCAGGCCGCGCACCGCTTCGGCCAGCGCCGGCGAGGTCAAGGGGCCGGTGGCGACGATGGTGCTGCGCCAGTCCTCGGGCGGCAGCCCGGCGATCTCCTCGCGCGCGATGGCGATGTTGGGGTGGGCTTCGAGCGCGCGGGTGACGGTCTGCGAGAACGGCACGCGGTCGACCGCCAGCGCGCCGCCGGCGGGAAGGCGGTGCGCGTCGGCCGTGCGCATGATCAGCGAACCCGAGCGGCGCATCTCCTCGTGCAGCAGGCCGACGGCGTTGTTTTCCCAGTCGTCGGAGCGGAACGAGTTGGAGCAGACCAGTTCCGCCAGCCCGTCGGTGATGTGGGCCTCGGTGCCGCGCACCGGGCGCATCTCGTGCAGCACCACCCTCGTGCCGGTTTCGGCCGCCTGCCAGGCCGCTTCGCTGCCCGCCAGACCGCCGCCGATGATGTGAAGTTCGTCAGTCATGGGACGGTCGTAGCACCCCGCTAAGGCCTTGAAAATGCTGGATCGGTGTACATTCGAACCTGGGGTTCGCGGGTGGGGGGGTGTCCTCAGCGCCGGGCGACGAGCGCAAAAGCGGCCCAGCCGGACGGCAGGATATCCCGACGATCGATCGCTTCATCTGTTCCCTCCAAAACCCAATCGCCTGATATGGAGACAACTAACCTAGTTTCAAGGGGACGTTGAGGAATAAATCTTGACATCAAAGCATCAAATATTTGATGCTTTGATGCATGAAACGCCGAACCACCATGACGCTGGACGAGGACAATGCCCTCCGGCTGACGCGCCTGCGCCAGGAGCGCGACGCCAGCCTGAAAGAGGTGGTGAACGAGGTCATCCGCCGCGGTCTCGACGAAGCCGAGAAGCCGTTCCGGCGCGAGCCGTTTCAGACAAGGGCCATGCATCTGGGGCCGCTGCTTTATCCCGATCTCAAACAGGCGATGGAAGCGATTCAAGACGAGGAGGATTTGAGAAAGCTGGGCCTTAAGTGATCCTCATCGACACCAATCTGCTGGTCTATGCCGTCAATGCCGATAGCGAGCATCATACGCGTGCCAGCTTCTGGCTCGACGAACAGTTGGCGGGCCCTTCGCGCATTGGACTGCCTTGGCACAGCGTGTTGGGTTTCGTTCGCCTCGTATCAAATCCGCAGATTTTTCGACACGCCAGGTCGCCCGCCGATGCGTGGGATCAGGTCCGCGCCTGGCTCGGCGCAGACAATGTCTGGATCCCGCAACCCACCAGCCGGCACGTCGACATCCTGGACGAATTTTTCAACGCGACGCGGATCGGCGTGCGTGCCGTGATGGACAGCCATCTTGCCGCGCTTGCCATCGAGCACGACCTCACGCTGTGCAGTGCCGACGGAGGCTTTGCACGCTATCCGAAATTGCGCTGGCTGAATCCGCTGGCGGCGTGAGGGCGCGGGCTTATTCGTTGATGTTCTGGTACGCCGTGAGCAGCCACGTGCCGCCGCGCGAGGCGAAATAATATTCGTTGCCGTTGCAGTCGGCGAACCAGGCACCGGCGCCGAACTGCGTCTTGTCGCCCTGATAGGCGAGCGCGCCGTTTGCGATGCAGGCCAGAAGATCCTTGTCGCCGCCACCGAACAAAGCGGTGAACCCGAAGTTTTTCGCGAGAAACGCCGGCTTCGTCATGGCCGGCGGCGCCCGATACATATCGACCGCGAGCGGAAAAGCGATGAGAGCCGCGGCGGCATGGAGGTCGTGCGCCGCGACCGCGGCAGCGAGCGCCTTGCGCGCGACGTCGATCTGCTTTGGCGGTCCGGCCGGCGCGGCGGCGTGCGCCGAGGCCAGGGCACACAGCATGGCGAGCGACAGGACGACGCTTCGCATCGCTAATTCCACAGCTTCGGCTTGCGCCCGATCCAGGGGCTCGCCTCTTCCAGTTGCGCCGCGAGGCGGAACAGCGTCGCTTCGTCGGCGTAGCGGCCGGTGAACATCATGCCGATGGGCAGATCGCCCGCCATGCCGAGCGGCATCGACATGGAGGGCTGGCCGGTCAGGTTGGCGACCGGCGTCAGGCCGAAGGCCTGGCCCTGGCGGCGGTTGAATTCGCGGGCGCGAACGGTCATCGGATCGAGATGGCCGATCAGCGGCGCCGGCGTGATCTGCACCGGCTGCAGCAGCACGTCGAAGCCGCGCCATAGCGCCAGGATCTGCCGCGAAATCATGCGGATGGTCTGCAGCCCCCAGCCGGCATCCGCGCCGGTGATCTTCTGTGCCGCGCGATAGCCGGCCAGCGCCAGCCATTCGAGCGTGCTCTCGTCGAGTGGCCGTCCCAGGCGTTCGGACCAGTCGGCCAGCGTGGCATTCTGGATCGAGCCCGAGACCATGCCCTGCGCGCGGTAAAGCTTGCGCAGATCGACACCCAGGCTCGGCAGCTCGATCATGGTGTGGCCGAGTTCGCCAAGCTGCTTGACCGTCGCCTCGAACGTCGCCTGCACGAGCGGATGCAGGCCATGGCCCTGGACGGTCTCGGCGCAAAAGGCGATGCGCAGCCGGCCGGGCGGCGTCGCGATCTCGTCCGTGTAAGGCCGCGCCTTGGCCGGCGGCGCGTAGGGCGCGTCGTCTTCGGCCACGCCGGTCCAGTCGAGCATGGCGGCGCTGTCGCGCACCGTTCGCGTCACGACATGGTCGCAGACCAGGCCATGGGCGCGGCCGCGGTCGTCGGGGCCGCCGGGATTGCGGTACTGCGTCGGCTTGATGCCGAACAGACCGCATTGCGCGGCGGGAATGCGGATGGAGCCCAGGCCGTCGGCGGCATGCGCCATCGGCACCATGCCCGACGCCACGGCCGCCGCCGAACCGCCCGAAGAGCCACCGGCGCTGTGCGCGGGATTCCACGGGTTGCGGCAATTGCCGAGGAAGCGGCCCTCGGTCGTGCCCGGAATGCCGAACTCGGGCAGGTTGGTCTTGCCGAACAGCACCATGCCGGCGCTGCGATAATATTTCGCCAGATCGGCGTCCGCCGGCGCGACATAGCCCGCGAGCAGGGTGCTGCCCTTGGTGTAGGGCCAGTTCGCGATCGGCATCTCGTCCTTGATGAGGAACGGCACGCCCTTGAAGGGTCCGTCGGGCAGTTTGTTTTTCGCGACGGCGCGCGCCTCGTCATAGGCCTTGTGGACGACAGCGTTGATCGTCGGGTTGTGCCGCTCGACGCGCGCGATGGCTTCTTCCAGCAGTTCGAGCGGCGTGACCTCGCCCTGGCGCACGAGATGGGCAAGGCCCAAGCCGTCATAGGAAGCATAGTCGGCGAACGCCATGGTCAGATCCTCAGTTCGCTATAACGGTGCGCCCAGGGTGCGGCCTTTTCCAGTTCGGCGGCAAGCCTGAGCAGGATCATTTCGCCGCCGGCGCGGGCGGTGAACTGCACGCCGAGCGGCAACCCATCCTTGCCCCAGTTGAGCGGCAGGTTGATGCCCGGCGTGCCGGTGGAATTCTGCATCGAGGTGAACGGCACATAGCCGAAATTCGGCGCGAAGCCCTTCTGCACGTCGGTCTCGTCGACATCGATGGTCCCCAGCTTCATCGGCGGGCGCCCCAGCGTCGCCGTCAGCCAGACGTCGTAGGTTTCGTGCCACTTCGCCATCTGGCGGCCGGCGCGCATCATCGTCTGCCGCGCCATGGTCAGCTGCACGGCGCTGAGCGGCTTGCCGATCTCGTAGAGGCCCATGGTCAGGCCTTCGATGACATCGAGCGACGGCGGCTTGCCGGTCTGTTGCTGCAGCATGGCGAGAGAATAGGCGACGTTGGCGGCCCAGATCAGCGAGAAGGCGTTGACCAGCGCGCCGGCATCGATCGGCGGATCGGTTTCCTCGACATGGTGGCCGAGGCTTTCGCACAGCTTGGCGGTTTTCCTGACGGCGGCGGTGACTTCGGGATGGTGCGCGGTGCCGTTCATCATTCTGGTGCTGACGGCGATGCGCAGGCGCTTGCCCTTGCGGCGGATGCCGGCGAGATAGGAGCCCTCCGGCGGCGGCGCGAAATAGGGATCGCCATAATCGATGCCGCACACCGCATCGAGCGCTGCGGCGGTGTCGCGCACGCTCTTGGTGACGACGCCGTCCATGGACAGGCCGCTGGTGGCGTCGGCGAAATCGGGGCCCTGGCTGATGCGGCCGCGCGACGCCTTGAGACCGACCAGGCCGCAGGCCGAGGCCGGGATGCGGATCGAGCCGCCGCCGTCCGTGGCATGCGCGATCGGCACGATGCCGGCGGCGACCGCGGCGGCCGAGCCGCCCGACGAACCGCCGGTCGAATGCGCGAGATTCCATGGATTGCGCGCCGCGCCGTAGAGCTTGCTTTCGGTGGTCGGCAGGATGCCGAATTCGGGCACGTTCGTCTTGCCGAAGGGAATGAGCCCGGCCGCCTTGAAATGCGTCACGATGGTGGAGTCCGCAAGCGCCGGCGTCGCCGGCACGTAACGCGAGCCCGAACGGGTCGGCCAGCCGGCGACATGGGCGCGCATGTCCTTCAGCAGCATCGGCACGCCGGCGAAAACGCCTTTTGACAGCTTGGCCTTCGCAGCCGCGCGCGCCGTGTCGTAGGCGGTGAAGACGATGGCGTTGAGCGCGGGGTTGAGCGCTTCGGCCCGCGCGATGGCTTCGTCCAGAATCTCGGACGGCTTGACCTTGCGGGCTTTGACGAGCGCAGCGAGGCCGAGCGCGTCGTACGAGCCGTAGTCCCTGAACGTCATCGCGCGGCCTCGAAAGGGGGGTGACCGCGACCTTAGCCGAGGCGTCGCGAATATGTCACGGCGCCGGAGCATTTCGACGGCTGCGCCCTTTCGGCTTCGCGGCATTGCAGCATGGCGTGCCGCATCAATTGCCGTGCCGCGGGGCGCGCCTTAGTATGGCGCCGCTTCGGTTGGGGGTGGCCATGAAGATTCCGTTCGAGCGCACGATCGCGGGCGCCTATCGCTTCGCCTTCACCAACATCCTGTCGATTCTCGGGATCGGCTGGTTTCCGTTCCTGCTGTTCGCGGCCCTGGTGACGGGCCTCGTCTTCGCGCTGCTGCCGCTGTTCCACGGCCTGTGGCTGGCGGATGCCAAGCGCTTCGACCAGGCGCGGCTGGTCGGCGCGGCGTTGCCGCTGATCGGCTCATTCTTCCTGGTCATCGTCGCCTGGATGTTCGTCGCGGCGATGGTCAATGTCGGCATCATGCGCAAGGCGCTGGGCCTGCATCCGGCGCCGGTCTTCATCTTCTTCTCGCTGGGGCCGCAGGTCTGGCAGATGATCGGCTCCTACCTGCTGCTCATGTTGCTGGCCTGGGGCGCGGTCGCGCTGTGGGGATTGGGCATCGGTGCGGTGGCGCTGCTGCTGGGACAGGTATGGCAGGCCGGGCGGGGTGCCATCGTCGGCCTGCTGATCTTCATCGCCTGCCTGTGGTTCTACTATGCCGCCATACGGATCTCGTTCTTCATTCCGGCGGTGGTCGTCGCCGAGAACCATATCGGCCTGCGCCGCTCGTGGCATCTCGGCAGAGGCAATTTCTGGCGCATTCTCGGCATCCTGCTGATCGTCTCGGTGCCGGTCGGCATGGCGGTTTCCACCATCACCTCGTCGATGATGCAGATGTCCATGGGACCGGGCTTCGGCATCACGCCCGGAATGACGCCGGCGGACTCGCAGAAGGTGCTGATGGATATGTTCGTCGCGATGCGCAAAATCGCGCCTTACTACGCCGGGCTGCAGCTGCTCTATGTGATCGTCATCAGCGGCCTGACGGCCGGCGCCGCGGCCAACGCCTACAAATTCGTCACCGGCGCAAGCGAGCCGGATCCAGCAAAGGCCGCCGCATGATCAAGTTGCCCGTAGGCCAGACGATCCGCTTCGCCTACGCTTTCACCTTCGGCGAGATCGGAACCGTCATCGGGCTGATCTGGATTCCGACCCTGATCAACGCGGTGGCGAGCTTTTTCGTGTTCCGGAACTATTATTCGGACATGGCGAGCGCGGTCGACGGCGGCACGCCGGTCATGGGGCAGGGTTTCGGACTGGTGTTCCTGTATTCGGTCGCCGCCGTGCTGATCTTCGCGATGATCGCGGTGGCGATCTCGCGCCAAGCGCTGGGACTGCGGCAAGGGCCGGCCTTCGCGCATGTCTCGCTGGGCAGCGCGGAATTGCGGGTGTTCGGCGGCTTCTTCGGGCTCTACATGCTGCTGTTGCTGTTCGTCTTCGCGCTGGCGCTGGCGGTCGCGCTGCTGGCGGTGGCCGGCGCGGCGCTGGCCAAGTCCGGCGCCGCCGCCGAACAGGTCGTAGGCGGCGCCGCGGTCCTCCTGGGCCTGGCCGGCTTCGTGGCGCTGTTCTACGTCTTCATCCGCCTCAGCTTCCTGTTCATTCCGTCGGCCGTCAACGAGGGCGAGTTCGGCCTGACACGGAGCTGGGAGCTCACCAGGGGCAATTTCTGGCGCATCGTCGCGGTGGGGCTGGCGACCTTGCTGCCCGCAGTGCTGATCGTCGGCGCCATCCAGGTGGCAATCCTGGGACCGGACTATTTCACCGTCGAGATGGCGATGATCAGCGATCCGGCGCATGCCGCCAAGCACATGGCCGAGCAGATGCGACTGGTCTCGGCGCGCATGCCGCTGATCCTCGGGCTCGGCTTCGTGGTGACGCCGGTGACCCAGGGCCTGCTGTTCGCGCCGGCGGCGTTTGCCTACAAGGTGCTCTCGGGCAAGACGCCGCAGCCGCAGGGCCGCTGAGCGCCGCCGCCCGGATAACGCTGTAAGCGTCCGCGTTAATCATATCCCGTGCGGTGTTTGCGGCGCCATGCGCGCGGTGCGATTCGCTCCGGGCGTGCGCGTCGCTACAACCGCCTGTTGCAGAACCGTCTTATCGCTTTCACCGATCCGATGTTATGCTTCGCCGGGGGGACCCAAATTGAGACGGGTCCGTTGGGGGTAGTATGGAAAAAGTGCCGGTCGGCAGAAGTGTTTCGCACGCCTATGAGTTTCTCTTCGGGCGGTTCTTCCAGATCGTCGGCACCGCGTGGCTGCCGGCGCTGCTGTACGGGCTGGGCAGCTATTATCTGTTGTCGAACATGCAGCCCTGGATGCCGCTGCGCGGCGCCGATGCGGGCACGGTGGTCAAGACGCTGGGCTTCGCGCTCGGCACGCTGGCTTTCGCGCTGATCATCCGTTCCGTCGTCGGCATTTCGCTGACGCAGGAAGCCCTGGGCGTGCGCAAGGACTTGACCCTGGCGCATTTCGTCGTCGGCCCGCGCGAACTGCGGCTGTTCTTCGCCATGATCCGCTATTACATCCTGTTCTTTGTTCTCTATGTCGTCGTGATCGCGATCTGCCTCGGGGCGATGTTCGCGGCGAAGAAATACGGCGCCGGCCTGGCGCCGAACCTGAAGCTGAACGGCATGCCGCTGGCGACGGTCGCCGCGGCGCTGCTGTGCCTCGTCGTCACCGTCTGGTTCGCCCTGGCGATGCTGCGGTTGCAGTTCCTGCTGCCGCCGGTGGCGTCGGTCGAACATCGTACGCGCCTCATGCGGGCCTGGACGCTGACGCGCGGCAGCGGCTGGCGCGTGCTGCTGGTCTATATCGGCGCCCTGCTGCCCGTCATGGTCGCGGCCGGCATCGCGGCCTATTTCCTGCTCGGGCCCAACGACCTGATGAACCTGATGGCGGAGATCCGCAGGGCGAGGCCCGGTAATCCGCCGCCGATCGCGCCGTTCTATGCCGCGCATGCCTTCGTCCTGGCGGCCTTCGGCACCGTCCTGACGATCCTCAACGGGGCGCTGCTCGCCGGCGCTTCGGCGGCCGCCTATCGCACCACGACCGGGCATGAGGAGCCTGACGCGGAAGACGATGCGGCGCTGGTCGCGCCGCTGCTCGCGCCGGTGCACGCCGACGAGCCCGCGGATCACGGTCACGGCCATGACGATCATGGGCACGGGCACGGGCACGGTGACGGCCATGGCGGCCACGACGATCACGGTCACGGCGGTGGGCATGACGATCATGGTCACGGCGGCGGCCATGGCGATGGGCACGGTCACGACGCCGCGCATGGCGGCGGTCATGACGACGGTCATGGGCACGACGATGACGACGATGACGGTGACGACCACGACGATGGCCATGACGACGGCCACGGCCATGACGGCGATCATGGTCATGGCGATCACGGCCATGGCGACCACGGGCATCACGCGAAAGCCGCATAGCCGCGTCTAAACATTTCGACAGAATAGGCGGAATGCATCGCAAGGCATGCTGAAAACGCATTTGCGCAAAGTTTGCGACAAATTGCGTTTGCTTAACTAACACTGCGTGAATCCGGCGCCGATAAGAATCGGCGCGGGTCATGCGGCGGTCCTATGGCATTCGAACTCGACGTCGAGGCGGCGACGGCAGTGTTCACGCTGCCGCATGTCGATGGGGATTTCGACGCGGAGGTGGCGAGCTATCTGCGCGGCCTCGGGCGCCGGCGCCCCTCGGTGATGCTCGCTTTTGCGCCGAAGGCGGCGGGCACGTTCCTGCGCATGGCGGCGATCTATGCCGTCGATGGGCAGCTGACGCGCGTCGTGCATGCCCAGGGCGGGCGCGATGCGACGCCCTATATGCCGGCCTATATCCTCTACCTCGCCGGCGGCTTCCCCGACGGCACGCTGGTGACACACCTGCACATGCAGGCGCTGCCGGCCAACCGCCATTTCATCGAGGCGCTGGACCTCAAGCCCGTGATCATGCTGCGCAGCGTTCCGGACATGCTGGTGTCCTATCTCGACATGCTGGCGGCGGAGCCGGCCTCGCCGAGCCACTGGCTGAACGCCGCCATCCCGCCGCGCTTCGCCGACATGGACGACAGCGCGCGGGCCGATTTCCTGATCGACACGATCATGCCCTGGTATGCGAGCTATTTCTCGACCTGGGCGTGCTATGCGCGTGAAGCGCCCGGGCGGGTCTGCGTGCTGCATTATGCGGACGTGGTGGGCAATCCGGTGCATGTGCTGCAGACGCTGCTCGATCACTCGGGCCTGTCGCGCTCGACCAAGCTCTGCCAGCTGGCGGTCGACGCGGCATGGGGCGAGCGCCGCGAGCACCGCTTCAACCGCGGCGAACAAGGCCGCGGCCGCGTCCGGCTGAGCGACGGCCAGCTGGCGCGCATCGCGCATCTGCTGTTCGATTATTACGATCTCGACGAATGGCGCTCGGAATTGATGCCCAACGCCTAGATATCGAGCTGCAGCGTGCGGGCGAGGTGGCGGCGCGTCGCCGCCTCGAAGGCGGCGGGCCAGGTCGCGCCGGTCTGCGCGCAAAGCGCCTGGGCCAACGGACGGAAGATCCGCCACAGCGCCTGGTTCATGGCGAGCAGGCTTTCGCGCGTCGCGCTGAGCGGCGGCAGCGCTTCCAGCATGCGTCTTTGCTCGCCGGTCAGGTGGACGTTGACGTGAAGGGCGCTGCCGCGCACCGGGCCGATGCCGTTCTTCTCCTGCATCAGGTCGACGATCGTCCGGCGCAGCAGGCTGACGCCGTCGAGGCTGGCGAGATACTCGCCGCGCCCCATCGCCACCGGCGCGAGGCCGAGCACGCGCAGGAATTCCCGGACGATCTGCTCGATGCGCGCGGCCTGCGGCGTGTGCGGCGGCGGCGCGGCCGGCGCGGGTTTTTCCGGCGTGCCGCGATTGAACAACGGTTTCAGCTCGCCCAGCGGCATGGCGGCGAACTCCGCCGGTTTGAGGAAGGTGAGGTCGAAACGCTGCCAGTCCTGCGTCACCGAGCTGACGACGCGGTCATAGCCGTGGACAAAGGTGTGGACGACCGGCGCGATGGCGGAGGGATCGGCGGTGTAGGTCTTCAGCACGGCGTCGAAGCCGGGCTCGGCCGCAACCACGGTGACGTCGACATCGCTGAATTCATCGCCCGCACCCTTGCCGAGACTGCCGGACAGCCAGCCGGACTCGATGCGCGCGTCGGTGGAAAGAACGCGCGTGATGGCGTCGAGGAGGGATTGCTGGGCGGGGGTGGTCATGGCGCTTTTCTCGCGGTGTGACGGATGTACAGAATCTCCACGCCGTCGATAATCTCCCGATAGAACACCCTGAACGGATAGCGAGTCAGCGATGCCACGCGCACGCCACGACGGCGGATTAGCTCTGGGGCACTCTTTGGGTGGCGCTCAAGTCGGCCAAACACCACCATGAATCTATCTTCGAGTTTCGAAAATTGACCAGCGTGATGCTGCTTTGTGTAGGCCAAGATATCGTCGAGATCGCGTTGCGCTTCGGCGGTGAAGACAACCGTCACGGATTGCGATACTTCGCGAACGTCGCCTCAATCTGCTCGGCCGAGGCGAATTTGCCTTCGGTTGAATCACGGAGACCGCGATCAACACCGCGCAGTTCCTCTTCGCTAGCGTGATAGAAACCGTCTTTGGTGGACTGCGCCATCTCAAATTCTTCCAGCCACGCGCAGAACTGCGCAAACTCTTCGGGCGGGAGTCTGGCAACGGCTCTTTCAATTTCTTCAACAGTCATGCCGCGACATTAGCACATGGCATCAGGCTGGAAAACGCGTTTTTGCCAACTTTGGGCGGACTTCGCGACTAATCAAACGCTGCGCGTCGAACGACAGTATTTGCTCGCAGGGAAACTTGCATCAAACCGGCCAATATGTCTTTCGCAAAGGCATTAACGTTCGCAATTCCGTGTCAGTCCCTCAATCTCTTTGCCTATGTAATACACTCACTCTGCCGCCTTGAGCTTCTTCGCCGCCGCCTTCTCCGGTGCGCGGCCCTTTAGCAGCGGTTTCAGGTACTGCCCGGTATAGCTGCGCGCCACCTTGGCGACGTCCTCCGGCGTGCCCGCCGCGATCAGTTCGCCGCCACCGTCGCCGCCTTCGGGGCCGAGATCGACGATCCAGTCGGCGGTCTTGATGACTTCGAGGTTGTGCTCGATCACCACCACGGTGTTGCCGTTGTCGACCAGCTCGTGCAGCACCTCGAGCAGCTTCTTGACGTCGTGGAAATGCAGGCCGGTGGTCGGCTCGTCGAGGATGTAGAGCGTGCGCCCGGTGGCGCGCCGCGACAGCTCCTTCGACAGCTTGACGCGCTGGGCCTCGCCGCCCGACAGCGTGGTCGCCTGCTGGCCGACCTGGATGTAGCCGAGGCCGACGCGTTTCAGCGTCTCCATCTTCTCGGCGATCGACGGCACCGCCTTGAACAGGTCGGCGGCGGCCTCGACCGTCATGTCGAGCACGTCGGCGATGGAATGGTCGCGGAATTTCACTTCCAGGGTCTCGCGGTTGTAGCGCTTGCCCTTACAGACGTCGCATTGCACATAGACGTCGGGCAGGAAGTGCATCTCGATCTTGATGACGCCGTCGCCCTGGCAGGCCTCGCAGCGTCCGCCCTTGACGTTGAAGGAGAAGCGCCCCGGCTGGTAGCCGCGCGCCTTGGATTCCGGCAGTTCGGTGAACCAGTCGCGGATCGGCGTGAAGGCGCCGGTATAGGTCGCCGGGTTCGAGCGTGGCGTGCGCCCGATCGGCGACTGGTCGATGTCGATGACCTTGTCGAGATATTCCAGGCCTTCGATGCGGTCGTGCGCGGCGGGATGCTCGCGGCCCTGGTTGAGCTTGCGCGAGGCCGCCTTGAACAGCGTCTCGATGGTCAGCGTCGACTTGCCGCCGCCGGAGACGCCGGTGACGCAGGTCAGCGTACCGAGCGGAAACGCCGCCGTGACGTTCTTGAGATTGTTGCCCTTGGCGCCGACGACCTTCAGCCAGCGGTCGTGCGCCGCCTTGCGCCGCCGCGCCGGCACGGGAATCTGCTCGAGGCCGGTCAGGTATTTGCCCGTCAGGCTCTTGGGCGAGCGCATGATGTCCTCGGGCGTGCCCTCGGCGACGATGTGGCCGCCATGGATGCCGGCGCCCGGGCCCATGTCGATGACATGGTCGGCGGTGCGGATGGCTTCCTCGTCATGCTCGACGACGATCACGGTGTTGCCCATGTCGCGCAGGCCCTTGAGCGATTCGAGCAGCTTCTCGTTGTCGCGCTGGTGCAGGCCGATCGACGGCTCGTCGAGCACGTAGAGCACGCCGGTGAGACCCGAGCCGATCTGCGAGGCGAGCCGGATGCGCTGGCTCTCGCCGCCCGACAGCGTGCCGGAGGCGCGCGCCAGGGTGAGATAATCGAGCCCGACATTGTTGAGGAATTTCAGGCGGGCGCGGATCTCTTTCAGGATGCGTGCCGCGATCTCGCCCTGCTGCTTGTTGAGCTTCTTGTCGATGTCGCGGAACCACTCGTCGGCGTGGCGGATGGACTGGTCGCAGACCTCGCTGATGTGCTTGGCCCCGATCTTCACGGCCAGCGCTTCCGGCTTCAGGCGATAGCCCTTGCAGACATCGCAGGGGCTGGTGTCCTGGAACCGCTCAAGCTCCTCGCGCACCCAGGCGGAATCGGTCTCCTTGAAGCGGCGCTGCAGGTTCGGGATGACACCTTCGAACGCCTTCTTGGTCTCGTAGCGGCGCAGGCCGTCGTCATAGATGAACTTGACCTCCTCCTCGCCCGAGCCGTTGAGGACCACGTCCTTCGCTTTCCGGGGCAGGTCTTCCCAGGCCTCGTTGAGCGAGAATTTGAAATGGCGGCCGAGCGCTTCCAGCGTCTGCAGATAATAAGGCGACGAACCCTTGGACCACGGCGCGATGGCGCCCTTGCGCAGCGTCAGCGAACCGTCCGGCACCACCAGCGCCGGATCGAAATAGAGCTGGGTGCCGAGCCCGTCGCAGGCCGGGCAGGCGCCGTGCGGGTTGTTGAACGAGAACAGGCGCGGCTCGATCTCGGGAATCGTGAACCCCGAGACCGGGCAGGCGAATTTCGACGACATCAGAAGTTGTTTCGGCGAGCCGTCCTTTTCCTTCTCGTCGGCATATTCGGCGATCACCAGGCCGTCGGCGATGCCGAGCGCGGTCTCGATGGAGTCCGGCAGGCGGTTGCCGAGGTCCTTCTTCACCGCGATGCGGTCGACCACGACCTCGATGTCGTGCTTGAGCTTCTTGTCGAGCGCCGGCACCGAACCGATCTCGTAATACTTCCCGTCGACCTTGACGCGCTGGAAGCCCTTCTTCTGCAGCTCGGCGAATTCCTTGCGGTACTCGCCCTTGCGGCCGCGCACCATCGGCGCCAGCAGGTAGAGCCGCGTGCCCTCGGGCAGCGCCAGCACGCGGTCGGCCATCTGGCTGACGGTCTGGCTCTCGATGGGCAGGCCGGTGGCCGGCGAATAGGGCACGCCGACGCGCGCGAACAGGAGGCGCAGATAGTCGTAAATCTCGGTGACGGTGCCGACCGTCGAGCGTGGGTTGCGCGAGGTCGTCTTCTGCTCGATGGAGATCGCCGGCGACAGGCCCTCGATGTGGTCGACGTCGGGCTTCTGCATCAGTTCGAGGAACTGCCGGGCATAGGCCGACAGCGACTCGACGTAGCGGCGCTGGCCCTCGGCATAGATCGTGTCGAAGGCGAGGCTGGACTTGCCCGAACCCGAAAGCCCGGTCAGCACGGTCAGCGTGTCACGCGGAATCTCAACGTCGACGTTCTTGAGGTTGTGTTCGCGGGCACCGCGGATGGAAATATTCTTGAGCATCGAAGGCCTTTGTCGAAACGCGCACTGTGGCGTGCGGGTCCCACACCCGCAACCACGCGCCTGTCATGATCCCCGGAATCCGCCGGCCGGCCCAAAGGCTTCGCGGCGGGGCTTATCTGGTGACGGAACCCGCCAAGCGCAAGGCGAGGAATCACTGGAACGTAACAAGAACATGTGCCGGGGGCAATCCTAGCGCGATCCGCGACAGGAATTTGGCAGCAGCGAATGACGGTCAGCGCACGCTCTGGGCGTGCCGGAAGAGGTTGCCGGGATCGAATTTGGCCTTGACCGCCTGCAGGCGCGGCAGGTTCTGGCGCCAATAGGCCTGCTGCCAATTGCCGAGGTCGAGGTCGCAATAGTTGACATAGGCGCCGGCCGACCACGGGCGCATCGCGGCATAGAGCCGGGCAAGATCGGCGGTGCGCCGGCCGGCGGCGCCCTGGTTCGCCCAGTCCGTGTAGTACTGGATGCAGAATTGCGTGCCGGTGCGGTAAGCAAAAGCCGTGGCGTCGCCCGCCACCTGGCCGATGGCGCCGCCATAGCCGTCGCAGATCGCCAGCACTTCGTTTGCCGGCAGGGCTGCGATGCCGCCCAGCAGCGCCTCGATGCCGCCGTCGGGCAACGGCTGGGCGATGAAATCCGATTTCGCCTTGGAGTAGCCGGTTTCATAGGTCCAGCCGCCGGAGAAGTGGTTGACCGCCGCCCCATAGGACATGGTCGTGATGCTGGGGCCGCTGACCGGCGCGGCCGCGGCGGTGAGCGCGCGCAATTCGCGGGCAAGCTGTGCCGCCGTGCCGGTGGACTGGCCGCCGGCATGCAGCGACAGGCGGCCGTCCTTGCGCCTGGAGAGCTTGAAGATGCCGGTGATCGCGGCGGGCGCGTTCGGCGCCCAGGCCTGCCAGGCGCGAAACAGCTGCACGGCGTCGCGCAGGCCGAGCGCCCAGGTGACGCCGTAGACCGCGAGCCTGCCGATCGGCGCGAGGCGGAAGCTGAGCCGCGTCGCCGCGCCGAAGGTGCCGCCGCCGCCGCCGCGGCAGGCCCAGAACAAGTCGCCGTTCGTCGTCGCGTCGACATGCAGCGGTCTGGCGTCGGCATCGACCAGGTCGATGGCTGCGAGGCTGTCGCAGGCGAGGCCGCGGTCGCGCGCGATCAGTCCGAAGCCGCCGCCCAGCGCGTGGCCGGCGACGCCGACGGTCGGGCACGAGCCGCCGGGAAAGGCCAGGCCCCGCGGCGCCACGAACTTGTAGATCGCGCCGAGCGGCGTGCCCGCGCCGACCGACAGGACGTCGCCTGAGAGCGCGATGTCGTTCATCAGCCGCGTGTCGATGACGACGCAGCTGCTCTGCGAAAAACCTTCGTAGGAATGACCGCCGCTGCGCAGCGCGAAAGCGAGGTTTTTCTCGCGCACCCAGGCGAGCGCCTGCGCCACGCCGGTCTCGGTTTTGGCGAGGATGCGCAGGGCCGGACGCAGTTCGGTGCGCAGATTGTAGGCGGCAAGCGTGCCGTCATAGAGGCTGCTGCCGGGCGTGACGAACGTCGCATCCGCCGGCGCGATGGCGGGCAGCGGCGGCAGCGGCGCGGCGGCGCGCGCCCGGCGCAGGATCGCCGGCGCGGCGAGCAAAGCGGCGGTGAAATGGCGTCGGCTGAGGCTCACGCGGCACCGCTCGTTCGTCGACGTTATCCTAGGACAACCGGCTCGCTGCTGACAGCCATGGGCCGGCCCGCCCTGTAGAACGCGCGCGAAGCAATTTCGGAGCCGGCCATGGAATTCGACACCATCATCCGCTTTCATGCCAAGGAGGGCCGCGAGGACGCCATCGCCGCTGCGATGCGCGACGCGGCCGAGGCGGTGCGGGCGGAGCCGGGCTGCCTCGGCATCGAATATTTCCGTGCCCTGCGCGACAGCCGCCTGTTCTATATCCATTCGCGCTGGGCCGACGAAGCGGCGTTCCAGATCCACGCCAACCTGCCGCACACGCTGCGCTTCCTGGAGCAGGTCGAAGGGGCGATCGACCACGAACTCGAAGTGACGCGCGTGCGGCCGCTGGCGTAGGATCGGGCCGCGCTGGGCGGGTGCGATGGGCATCAGAAACTATCTGATCGAAGGCGTTTCCGGCACCGGCAAGACGTCGGTCTGCCGCGAACTGCAGAGGCGCGGGTGCCATGCCGTCAATGGCGACACCGCGCTGGCCTATCAGGGCGATCCGAAGACGGGGAAACCCGTGGCCGGGCTTGCCCACGCGCACCATATTTGGAACGTCGACAAGGTCCGGGCGCTGGCGGCCGACCACAGCCATGCCGCATCCTTCTTCTGCGGCGGCTCGAGGAATTTCGCCAGCTTCCTCGATGTGTTCGATCGGGTTTTTGTTCTCGAGGTCGATTCGGACACGTTGACCCGGCGGCTCGCCGCGCGACCGGAGACGGAGTGGGGCGGAAGACCTGCCGAACGGCAACTCATTGTGCGACTGCACGCAACGAAAGAAGACGTCCCCAAGGGTGGCGTCGCAATCGATGCCACGGCGCCGATCGAACGCGTCGTGGATGCGATTTTGGAAATGTGCAGCTAGGTCGCGGACATGGCCGGAACGGCCCGCCAAATCCAAACGGGGATATGACCGGGCCTTGGTAATGTCTCAGTTTGAAATCTGACGGATTGCCCCGTTTTCAGCCGGGGAATAGGGTCCGAAGGTGGCCCGGAGTCTCGCCATGTCAGACAGAGCCATCATTGCGATAGCCATCGCACCGATCGGCGTCTATTTTGCACTTATGGGCGCAATCTTCGCCCTTGCCCCGACCCATTTTCCCGGCCCAGCCTTGGCGGTTGGCGGGTCGGTCTTGGCGATCCTGAGTGCTGCATTCGCCAACGTCCTGAGGATGCGCCGCGACAGGAAGCCCAGTGCCTAGAGGCATCCAAGGACAGAAGCGCCTAATCCGTTCGGCCGGATTGATATTCTTGGGTGTCGTGCTGCTGGCTTTGGCCACGATGCAATACTGGATGCCGTCAGGGCACGTTTTGCTGCGCTATGGCGTGGGTGGCCTGGCCATCTTCGGTATGTTGGTATTCCTTTCCGTGCCGGGGAAAGAAAATTCCCAAAAGTCCTAACGGTCAGAAACGCCCCGCTGGCGCTGTATTTCCTCCGCTATAATTTCTGCCGCATCCACAAGTCGTTGCGCGGTTCGCCAGCGCAGCGGGCGGCCATCACCGATGAGTTGCTGTCGATGGCTCGTTTTTGCGCTATCGTGGACGTAGCAAGCCCGCCAAAAAAAGCGCGGCCTGTATAAGAAGCGGGAAACGTAATCTGAATGAAGCGATCCCAGATCGCGGTCCTCGTCCTATTCGCGATGAACCTTGCTTTCATCGGTTGGCTTGGTGCTTCTTTCGTTCATGCTCCGCAAAAGTCCGTGGGTGACCATCAAGTCGCCTTCGCCATGCACGGAACGACCGTCTATGTATCGCACCTCCAAAGCATGGCCTATTGGGGTGGGTGGATTCTCGGCGTAGTCCTCTTGGCGATAGCCGTGGCGGGCTACCTCTTTTCCAAAGACAATGCTGGAAAATAATGCCCACATTTCAAATTGAGGCGTCGCCAGAATTCGACTGGAACATAACAAGAACACCTGCTAGACTGCACCCTGGATCGCATCCTGTCCACAGCGGCAAGCGCGGCGGCAATGGCGCCGCGGGGGTCTGCGGATTAGGTTCGCGACGTGCACGGAAAGCAAGAAGGAGAAGGTCATGGCGGGTAGCGTCAACAAGGTGATTTTGATCGGCAATCTGGGCAAGGACCCGGAAACGCGCCGCATGACGAGCGGCGATCCCATCGTCAGCTTCTCGGTCGCGACCTCGGAGACCTGGCGCGACAAGTCGAGCGGCGAGCGCAAGGAAAAGACCGAGTGGCACCGCGTCGTGATCTTCAACAAGAACCTCGCCGATGTCGCCGAGAAATACCTGCGCAAGGGCTCGAAGGTCTATCTCGAAGGCGCGCTGCAGACGCGCAAATGGACCGACAAGGACGGCGCGGAGAAATATTCGACCGAGGTCGTGCTGCAGAATTTCCGTGGCGAGCTCGTCATGCTCGATACCCGCGGCGGCGGCGAAGGCGGCGGTGGTGGTGGCGGGCGCGAACGCGTCGGCGCCGGCGAAGCTCCCGCCAGCTTCCAGCGCGAAGAGATGGACGACGAGATCCCGTTCTGAGCGCGCCATGCGCTTTGGCCCCGCCATCCTGCTGACGCTCGCGCTGGCGGGCTGCGCCACCTCGTCGGGCGAGCAGGCGACCGGCTTTCTCAATCCCGAGATCGCCCGCGCCTATATCCCGCTCGAAGGCACGACCTATGTGCTGATGCAGACGCGCGGCGCCGCTTTCGTGGTGGCGCCCGGCGTCGCCGTCACCAACGCGCACAATGCCGGCATTGTCGGCAAGAACGTGATCGGCACCTCGCGCAATTACGACCTGCTGTTCTTCCATGTCGATCGCACGGCCGCGCCGGCCTATGGCGCGCCCACGGTCGGCGAGCAGGTGATCGCCTACGGTCAGGGCGCCCATGGCGAGGTGCGCGAGGCCCACGGCACGGTCCGCCTGCTCAACGCGCCGGTCGAGGCGCGCTGTCCCACCTGCATCGTGCAGGCGGCCTTCACCTTCGAGGGCAATGCCGGGCCGGGCTTCAGCGGCGGGCCGGTGGTCGATGCGGCCAGCGGCCGGATCGTCGGCATCACCTTCGGCTATCTCGATCCCGGCGGCCACCGGCTGATGTACGCTTATCCGATGAGCCGGGTGCGCAACGAACTGGCGGCGATCGCAGGGCATCTGCCCGTCGACGTCGACTGAGCCGGCCGCCATCCCGGCGATCGGCGACGGAAGGGCGCGCGTGCCGCGGATCGCTGCTAAACAGGCGGCCATGGCCGCGCAAATCGTCCCCTGGATCCTGATCGTCGCCGCGCCGTTCGTCGGCAGCTTCCTGGCGGTGGCCCTGCTGCGCCTGCCGCAGCGGCGCGGGATCGTCGCCGGGCGCTCCGCCTGCGACGATTGCGGCCATGTGCTGGGGCCGCTCGAACTCGTGCCGCTGCTGAGCTTTGCCGTGCAGCGCGGCCGTTGCCGCCACTGCGGTGCCCGCATCGATCCGCTGCAGCCCGCGCTGGAGGCGGCGGCGCTGGCCGTCGCGGTGTGGGCGGCGTGCGTCACGCCGGGCTGGATCGCGGTTGCGAGCTGCGGGCTCGGCTGGTGCCTGCTGACGCTGGCCGCGATCGACGGGCGGACCGGTCTGTTGCCCGATGTGCTGACGCTGCCGCTGCTTGCCGCCGGCCTTCTCGTCGCCTGGCTGATCGATCCGGCGGCGCTGGCGGCGCATGCCATCGGTGCGGCGGCCGGTTTCGCCGGCTTTGCGGCCCTGGCGGAGATCTATCGCCGCTTGCGCGGCCGCGACGGGCTCGGCCTCGGCGACGCCAAGCTGCTGGCGGCAGCGGGCGCCTGGCTGGCGTGGCCGGCACTGCCCAGCGTCGTGCTGTTCGCGGCGATCGTCGGGCTTTTGTTCGTATTGGCGCGGCGCGTGTCCGGAAAGCCGGTCGACGCCGCGGGCCGCATCGCCTTCGGCCCCGCCCTGGCGGCCGCGACATGGATCGTCTGGCTCTATGGCCCGCTGGTGCCGGGATAGCGGCCTACTGCCACGCCAGCACGAGATAAGGCCGCGCCGCGTCGCCGGTGAACTGCACCACCGCGACGCGCAGCGTGCGCGCGCCGTCGACGCTGAGGTCCGCGCTGACACGGAAGGCGGCGCCGGGCGCGACCGGCGTACCGGCCAGGCTGCTGCGCGCGGCCGCCTGCGCCGCCGCGTCGCGGGCCCTGAGCAGATCGTCGATGGCCTGCTCGCTCATGCCCGGCAGGGCGCGCAAGGCTTCGCGCGGCGCGACGGCCGAATTGAGCGCGCCGCTGCGGCCATAAACCGTCAGCGCCGGCGCGACGCGGTCCAGCAGCGCGCGCGACACGCCGGGCAGGGCCAGGAGCTCGTCGACCGCGCGAAACGCAAGCGTCGGCGGCGCGTCCGCGCTCCTGGGCTCGCGCAGCTTGACGATGCGCGCGGCGAGCGCCCCGGCGTCGTCGTCCGTCAGCCCGGCCGAAACGAACAGGCCCTGGAGCAGCTCCTTGGGCGCGTAGTTGAGATTGATGCGGCCGCTCTCGTCCTGGATCCGCAGGCGCACCGCCACGCCGTCGAGGGCGAACGACGTGGCCGTGCCGTCGAGGCGCGGCGCCGCGCGCTGGTCGAGCAGCGCCAGCACCCCTTTGGCCACCGCGGCGTCGGCGACGGCGCCGCCGCGCGCCGCGTTCCAGGCGTTGCGGTCCAGATGCGCCGAGGTCACCGACGCGGTCAGCATCGCAGCGGCGATCAGCGACAGGATCGAGATGCCCCAGAGCACGGAAACGAGGGCGAGGCCGCGCTCGGAGCCGCGTCCGCTCACCGGCTTTGCAGCAGGGTCTGCAGCGCCGGCAGCTTGTGCTGCAGCTCGGCGGTCACGGCGCGCGCCTTCTGCAGGTTGTCGACGACATGCGGCGTGATCAGGACGATGAGCTCGGTGCGATCGTGCTTGTTGTCCTTGGTGCCGAACAGGCCGCCGACCACCGGAAGCTGCGACAGGAAGGGCAGGCCGCTGCTGCCGCGCGTCTTGGAATCCTTGATCAGGCCGCCGAGCGCGATGGTCTCGCTGTCCTGCACCGCAATGGTGCTGTCGATCTTGCGCTGGGTGATGGTGGGCGAATCGAGCGTCGAGGTGTCGGTCGACGACACGTCGCTGACCTCCTGGCTGATGTCCATCGTCACCATGCCGCCCTGGTTCACGCGCGGCGTGACCTTCAGGATGATGCCGGTGGCGCGGTATTCGATGGTGTTGACGATCGGCGAGTCCGAGCCGATCACGCCCACCGCCTGCGACGTGGCGATCGGCACCTGGTCGCCGACCTGCAGCGTCGCCATATGGTTGTTGAGCACCATGATCTCGGGCGACGAGATCACCTCGACATGGGTGACCTGGCTCAGCGTGTTGAGCACGACGCGGATATTGCTGCCCTGGCTGAACATGTAGGAGAAGCCGGGAAAGACCTGGCCGATATTGATCGAATTGGAGTTCGACAAGGCCAGCGTGTTCGCCCCGTTGGGCTGGTAGAAATACTGCACGCCGTATTGCAGCTCGTTGGTCAGCGTCACCTCGGCGATGGCGGCCTCGAGCAGGACCTGCAGCGGCGCGGCATCGAGCTGACGCAGCGCGCTCTCGATGGTGGCGTATTCCTGCGGCGTGCCGTAGATCACCACCGCGTTGTTGTTCTCGTCCGCCGTGATGGTGGCGGCGCCCGGCGGCGGCGCCGAGTTGTCGCTGTCGTCGATCAGGCTGGAATTGCCGGACGGCGCGGGTGCGGCGGGGGGCGGCGCGCCGTTCGCGAGCGGCGTCGCCGGCGGCGGCGTCGCGTGATCGGTGGTGTCGCCGTTGTCGGTCGCGGCGCCGGTATCGGGCTTGCCGCTGTCCTTGCCGGAGCCGCCATAGAGCACCTTCTTCAGCGTCGCGGCGAGGTCGCTGGCACGGCCGTTCTGCACCGCATAGACGTAGATGCGCCGGTCGCTGCCGACGCCGGGGCGGTCGAGGCGCGCGATCCAGCGCTGCATCTGGTCGAGATAGCGCGGCTGCGGCGAGATCACGAGGACGGCGTTGAGCCGCTCGATGGGGATCAGCTTGACGATGCCGGCGAGCGGGCCGCCGACGCCGCCGAGGATCTGGTTGAGTTCCTTCGCCAGGCCCTTGGCGTCGGTGTATTTCGGCGTGAACAGGCCGAACGACATGCCGGCCAGCCAGTCGACGTCGAACAGCGCCACTTCGTCGACGATGGCGGCGCGCTCCTGCTGCGTGCCCTGGATGACGAGCAGGTTGCGCCCGGTGTCGGCGTGGACGATGGCCTGCGCCGGCGCCATGCCTTCGAGCAGGCGCTGCATCTCGGCGGCGGCGACGTAGTGCAGTTGCACGATCTGCGAGCTGTAGCCGGCTTCGCCGCCGCCGGACGAGGCACCGGCGCTCGCCGTCGCCGGCGCCGTCACCTCGCGCGGCGCGTCGGCACTCAGCACCAGCTTGTAGATCTCGCCGTTCTTGACGATGGCGAGGCCGTTCATCCGCAGGATCTGTTCGAACACCGGCAGCACTTCGCTGCGCGACAGGGGCTTGCTGGTCTGCACCGTGATGGTGCCCTGCACGCCGGCGCCGATCGTGTAGTTCACGTTGAGGAAATCGCCGAACACCGCCTTGGCGACGTCGCGCACGTCGGCGTTGATGAAGTTGAGCGTGATGCCGCCGTCCTCGCCGATCGTGGACTCGGTGACATGCGGCGTCGCGTGGCCGACGAGATGGCCGGTGCCGCGCACGATTTCCGGCGGCGGCGGCTCGGCGATCGGCGTGCTGGTGGCGGCGGTGGCGGAGGGCGGCGCGGCGTCCTTGTCGGCGACCGGCGCGCTGGCATGGGCGGCGAGTTCGGCGGCGCTGGGGCCGGTCTCGGGCGGACGGTCATAGGGACCGGCGCAGGCGGCAAGCGCCAGCATCGCCGCCAAGGCAGCGCCGACTACGATCTTGCGCCCAAACGTTAACCGCATCGAAGCTGGTTCCCTGGCGCCATAGGCCCTTTTATCGCCGCAGTGTCAAAGGGTTGGTTGCCCCGTCGTGGGGTCGATCGGGGCGCCGATCAGGGCCTGGGGCGCAATCGTCGGGTCGCGGCGCGGCGGCACGGGCTTGGCCGGCGCGGCGGAAGCGGTCGGTGCCGGCGCCGCGGCCGGGCGCGCCGGCGGGGTCCCGTTCAACACCGGGAGCGGCTCGGTGTCGGCGCTGGGATGGGGCGGCGGCAGTGCCGGCGCGGCGCTTGGCTGGTCCTGCGTCAGCGGCTGCAGCGGCGCGCTCGGGGCGCGGTTGGCGGGGCCGTCAAGCGGCACGACGAACTGGCTGCCATTGGCGCTGAGCGTGACGCTCGTCGCGTCGATGCGCGCCACGCGCCAGCCGTTCACCATGCCGCCGACCACGGCGCTGGTCGTCGCCGCGGTGCTCCTGAGCCGCAGCAGCGCGACGGCACGGGCGCCGCCCATGATGACGCCGACCAGCGTGAAGTCCGAGGTCGCGGCGGCGGCGGCGTTCGGCTGCGTCGCGTCGGCGAGCGGTTGGCGCGAGGCGGCGAACAGCGGCCGCGCGTCGATGTCGGCGTAGAGCTCTTCCGGCGGCGGCGTGTAGGGCGCGGCCATGGCCGTTTGCGTCGCTCGCAGCGGCAGGCGCGGCGTCTCCACCGCGACGGGATCGAGCGGCGCGAGCGCCTCATAGGCGATGGCGCCGCCGAGCGTCAGCGCCGCGGCCAGGAGCGTTGCGGGCAGCAGCAGCCTCATTGCGCACCGGTCCAGCGATAGCCGCGCACCGTCCAGCGGATCTCCAGGTTCGGCGGATCGCCCGGCACGCCGGCGTTCTGCCAGTTCTCCGGGCTGCGCAGGTCGATGCCGTCGAGGAAGAGATAGGGCACGCCGGTTTCGATGCGGTAGGTGAGATCCTTCAATCGCGTCATCGGCACTGCGACGTCGTATTGGATTTCGACGCGCTGGAAACCGTCGGCCGTCACCGGCGTCAGGTTCTGGGCGCTGTGAACCTGGCCGGCATCGCTTTCGATCAGCGCCTTCATCACGTTCTGGATGTTCGCCGCCGCGAGCTCGGCGCTGCCGCCGCCGATCAGGCCGGTGCTGCTGGCTTCGTGGCTCTTGAGCTCGGCGAGGCGCGCTTCGACGGCGGGGCGCAGCGCGATGCGGCGGGCATAGGCGGCGAGCAATTGGTGCGAGCGGGCAATTGCCTCGTTCTGGTCGGCGAAGGCGTCGGCGACCGGCTCGACGACGACGAGCCAGGCCAGGCCGATGACCGCCAGCAACAGGCCGAGCGCGACGATGCGTTGGCGCGCAGGGCTCACGACGCCCCCTTGCGCAGCTTGACCGACAGGTCGAAGCGCTGCTGGCCGGGGGTCGGGCCCTGCATCAGCGGGGCGCGGAATTGCGCATCGGCGAAATAGGGCGAGGAATCGAACAGGGCGATCAGCGAGGCGGCCTCGGCCGAGAAGCCGTGCAGGCGCACTTCGTCGCCATTGAGTTCGAACTCGTAGAGCCAGGCATCGTCGGGCAGCAGCCGCGCCACCGTCGCCAACACAGCGACCGCGGCGGGGTTGCGCTTCTGCTGCGCCAGGAACGCGGCCTGGCGGTTGGCGGCGTCGAGTTTTTGCTGCAGCGCCTCGACCACCATGGCGCCGCTGCGCGCGGCATCGACGCGGTCGTCGAGATCGGCGGCGGCGGCCTCGCCGCGCAGATAGATGCTCGCGAGCAGGCCCACGGCCAGCAGCAGCACCAGAGCGGCGAGCGTCGGAACCAGGCGCGGCCTGAAGCGCAGCACCCGCGCCGCCGCCGCGTCGGCCGGAAACGTGCCGCCATCGGCGCGTCCACCGCCATCCGCGAATTCGACGGCGGACAGTGCGATGCCGGCGTCGCGGCAGAGCTGCACGCAGGCATCGACCGGCTCGCGGCGGATGATGCGCAGCGCGACGTCGAGCGTCTCGCGGCCCGCGGCGACGACGCGGTAATCGTAATAGATGTCCGCGGCATCGAGCGGGCTCTGGCGCACCACTTCGTGCTTGAGAATGTCGTCCAGGTTGCGCGCGGCGCCGCGCGGCAGGCGCAGCGGACGCGACAGCGCGTCCTCGGCGGGAAGCTGGAGGATGACGGGATCGGCGAACCAGGCGGCCAGCCCTTCGGCGTGCGGCACGGCGAGGCGCAGCGCCCGGCCGGCGAACGCGTCGCGCGGGATGCGCGCGATCACGGTCTCGACGGCGCCTTGCCGGCGGCAGACGACGAACTCGGAGGGCTCGACGTCGATCAGCGTCGCGTCGTCGGCGGTGCGCAATGCTTCGCGCAGCGACGGCGGCAGCAGGGCGGCAAGCTCCGTCCGCCACCAGCGCCAGAAGGCGAGCAGTTGGTCAAGCCATGTACCCGGACGCAACAGGACGCCGTCCATCAATTGCCTCGGCACGATTTCGTCGCGGGATCATAGGTGCAATCGGCTTCGGCTGAAATGCGCGGCGCCATGAAAAGTTCGGGCCACAGGCGGGCATCGCCGCGCGGAAACGCGATGCGCAGGCGCACCAGTGCCGGCAGTTCCGCGGCGCCGCGCCAGCCGGTTTGCCAGGCACCGCCGCCGGCCGGCAAATAGGCGAGATCCATGGCCTCGGCGCCGCGCAGCAGATCGGTGCCGTCGGCGTTAACGTCCGGGCCGAATACCAGCACGAGGCGCTGCAAATGTCCGTCGGGACGAACGGCAAGCGCCAGCCGGACGCAGGCACGCCCGCCGGCCGCGCCCGGCGCCGGCGCCCAGAAGCGCATCTGGCCGGCGTCGCCGGTAAAATCGACACGCGGGATGTCCTGCGGCGTGGCCGGCGGGATCTGGCGCGGGCAGGCGCGCTCGACTTCGTTGCGGAGCAGGTCCTGGACCTGGCGCACCGTGTCCGAGGCATCGGCGGTGGTCGTGCCGCGCTCCCAGGCGCGCGTGCCGAAACGCAGGCCCCCCAGCAGCAGCACGAACAACAGGCCGAGCAGCGTCAGCGACACCAGGAGCTCGATCAGCGTGAAGCCGGCCTGGCGTCTCACGGCTGTGGTGCCGGCGGCGGCGGCACCAGCCGCAGCGTGGTGAGCGTGCGGCCTTGCGCCTGCCCCGGCCAGGCGACGGTGGCGCGCACCAGATAGGCGGACAGGTGCCAAGCCTTGGCGTCGTCGGCATTGCCATAGGGCCGAACGCTCAGGTGCCAGCGAAAGCCGTTGGAATAGACCCCGGAAGTCTCGCCGGGCGCGAGCGGCCGGTCGTTGCCGGCGCGGACCAGCAGCGACTGCACCAGCGACGCGGCCAAGGCTTCGTCGCGGCTCTTGCGCGTGCGGTCCAGCGAGGTGGAGATCGCGCCGAACAGCACGGCGAGCGCGATACTGAGGATCGCGAGCGACACCAGCAGCTCGACCAGCGTGAAGCCCTGTTCGCGCCGCTCACTCATCGACGGCGACCCGTCCGGTGAGCCAGTCGATCGCGACGCGGTGCCTGAGCGGCCCGTCGCCGACGAAGACGACGCCGCCATTGGAGCTGCCGTCGGCGAAGAAGCCGATCTGCGGCGGTTTGCCGGACACCAGCGAGAAATGCACGCCGTTCGGCAGGTTGCGGGCGCGGTCGCCGGGCTCCAGCAGATAGATCTGCCGGGACGCGTCGAAACGAACAGCGGTCGCCGTGCCGGCCGCGATCGCCTGGCCGCGCGTCGCCCGCAGGTCGTTTGCCAGCGTGCGCGCCGCCGCCAGCGCGCGCGCGCCAGGCAGCGCCGCCTGCAGCAGGACGGGGATCGCCGCGACGAGGAGGCCGATGATCGCAAGGACCACCAGCAGCTCGGTCAGCGTGAAGCCGGCCTCGCGCGGCGGGCTACCAGCTGCGCACGGGCGGGTCGGCGCCATTGCTTGTCGCTCCGTTGGGACCGTTGCTGGAGAGGTCGAACTCGCCGTGCCGGCCCGGCGATACATAGGTGTAGGGATTGCCCCAGGGGTCGTTCAGGCTGGTGGTGTTCTTGACGTAAGGCCCGTTCCAATTGTCGGCCGTCGGCGGCTTGGCCTTAAGCGCCTCCAGGCCCTCCTGGCTCGTCGGGTAGCGGCCCATGTCGAGCTTGTAGAGGTCGAGCGCCGAAGAGAAGCTTTCGATCTGCGCGTGCGCGGTGCTCATCTTCGCCGACGCGAAATAGCGCAGCACCTGCGTCGTGGCGATGGTGGCGAGCAGCCCCAGGATCGCCAGCACGACCAGCAGCTCGACCAGGGTATAGCCGTCTTCGCCGTGACGAATTTTCCGCATCCAGCTTGTCATCGTCTTGGTCCCTAAATTGCCAGGTCGTTCACGCTCAAGATCGCCACCAGGATCGAACCGATCAAGCCGGCCACGATCAGGCCCATGAAGATCGTCAGGCACGGCACCAGCAGCGCCACCAGCCGGTCGATCGTATGCTTGATCTCGCGCTCATAGAGGTCGGCCTGGCGCAGCAGCATGCCGTCGAGCTGGCCGCTTTCCTCTCCCACGCGCATCATGTCCAGAGCAAGCCTCGGGAATGCCTTGCCGGCGCGCAGATGGCTGGAGAGGACATCGCCTTCCTTGAGGCCGGCAGCGGCGCCGCTGACGGCGCCCGCGATGACGCTGTTGGCCAGCGTGTCGCCGGTGATGACGAGCGCCTGGGGCAGGGCGACGCCGTTCTTGAGCAGCGTGCCCAGCGTGCGGCTGAAGCGCTCGATATCGATCTTGGCGAGCAGCCCGCCGATCAGCGGCAGGCGCAGCAACAGGCCGTCCCAGCGCCGCTTGAACGCCGCGTCCTTGAGCGCGCGGCGCAGGCCCACGACCAGCGCCAGGAGGCCGAGCAGGATCGCCCACGACCAGGTGGTGACGAAATGGCCCGTCGCCATGACGATACGGGTCTCCGGCGGCAGCGCCTTGCCGGCCTCGGCGAACAAAGGCTCGAACGAGGGCAGCACGAACACCAGCACGACGACGATGGAGATGCCCGCGGTCGCGAGCAGGATCAGCGGATAGATCAGCGCCGAGATCACCGCCTCGCGCACGCTGAGCGAGCGGCCGAGATATTCGCCGAGCTGCTCCAGCGCCGCCTGCAAATCGCCGCCCTGTTCGCCGGCGCGCACGATGTTGACGTAGAATTTCGGAAACGCCGCCTGCTCGCCGAGCGCGTCGGCGAACGCCATGCCGCCGCGCACCTGCTCCTGGATGCGCGTGAAGGTCTCGCGCATCGGCTTGCTCTCGTCGAGATTGACCAGGATCTCGAGCGCGCGGTCGAGCTCGAGCCCGGCCTGCAGCAGCGCCGCCAATTCCTGGGTCGCCACGACCAGGGCGCGCGGCGAGAAGCGGCGCCGGGGCAGGATGTCCTTGCCCAGCACTTCGCGCCACGAGGCGCGTGCCGCGGCGCTGCCATGCGCCGCTTCGATGGGATAGTGGCCGCGGGCCCGGATCTCCTCGATCGCCGCCGGCTCGGACACGGCGTCGAGCACGCCCGTCACGATGGCCCCGGACGGCGTCATGGCGCGATAGCGAAAGCTCGGCATCGCCTCAGGCCGCCCGCGTCGCGCGCAGGACTTCCTCGACGCTGGTCTGGCCGGCGAGGACTTTCGCCATGCCGTCGGCGTGCATGCTGCGCATGCCTTCCGCGGCGGCCTGGCGGCGGATGGCGCCGGCCTCGGCATGTTCGAGGACCAGGTGGCGGATGGCGTCCGACATCACCAGCACCTCGACGATCGAGCTGCGCCCGGCATAGCCGGTGGCGTTGCAGCGCTCGCAGCCCTGCGCCGCGTAAAGCGTCGTCGCGCCGTCGGCGATCTGCAGCCGTTCGAGCAGCGCCGGCGCCGCGTCGTAAGGCTTGCGGCAATGCGGGCACAGCGTACGCACCAGGCGCTGCGCGATGACGCCGCTGATGGTCGAGGTCAGCAGATAATCCTCGATGCCCATGTCGAGCAGGCGCGTCACCGCGCTCGGGGCGTCGTTGGTGTGCAGCGTCGACAGGATCAGGTGGCCGGTGAGCGCCGCCTGCACCGCGACCTGCGCGGTCTCCAGGTCGCGAATTTCGCCGACCATCATGATGTCGGGGTCCTGGCGCAGGAAGGCGCGCATGGCGCTGGCGAAGGTGAGGCCGATCTGCGGCTTGACCTGCACCTGGTTGACGCCGGCGAGCTGGTACTCGACCGGGTCCTCGATGGTCAGGATCTTGCGGTCGCGCGTGTTCAGTTCGGACAGGCCGGTATAAAGCGTCGTCGTCTTGCCGCTGCCGGTGGGCCCGGTCGCCAGGATGATGCCGTGCGGCTGGGCCAGCAGGCTACGGATCGTCGCGACGGCACCCGCTTCGAAGCCGAGATCGGCGAAGTCGAGCTTGAGCGTGCCGCGGTCGAGGATGCGCAGCACGGCTCATTCGCCGTGGATCGTCGGCATCATTGAGACGCGGAAATCGATGTCCTTGCCGCGCACCGCGAGCCTTATGCGGCCGTCCTGGGCGATGCGGCGCTCGGCGATGTTGAGCTTGGCCATGATCTTGATGCGCGACAGCACCGCGGCGGCGAGGTTGCGCGGCGGCGATTCCACTTCGTGCAGCACGCCGTCGACGCGGTAGCGCACGCGCAATTCGCCGTCCATCGGTTCGATGTGGATGTCGGAGGCGCGCGCCTCGACGGCGCGGGCGATGAGAAGATTGACCAGGCGGATGACCGGCGCGTCGCTGGCGCTGTCCTTGATGCGGTCGACGTCCTCGCTGGCGCTGTCCTCGCCGCGGCCGCTGGTCTCCTGCGCGATCTGGTGGATCGCCGACTTGCCGCTGCCGTAGAGTCGCTCGAACGCCGCCTCGAAATCCGCCGGCAGCGCGACGCGGCGCAGGATCTGTTTGCCGCAGGCAAAGCGTGCCGCCTCGGCGGCGTAGTCGTTGAGCGGATCGACCATCGCGACGGCGACGCCGGCGGCGCCGTCGGCGAGCGGCAGGATCTGGGCTTCGCGCAGGAACTGGCGGTTTAGGCGATCCTCGAGCAGCGGCGCGGCCGGATAGTCGCCGGCGCCGGCGAGCGGCAGGGCGAGCAGCGCGGCCAGTGCTTCGGCGATGTCGCGTTCCGAGGCGAGGCCGAGGCGGGCGAGGACCAGTTCCAGGCGCTCGCCGCTGTCCGCCGCCAGGCGCTCGGCGCGCTGGGAGGCCACCGGCGTCAGCTTGCCCGCCGCGATCAGATGCGCGGCCAGCGCCTTGCGCACCGGATGCGCCGGGTCCGCGCCGCCCTGGGCCAAAACGACTTCCTGACCTGCCGCCATCTATCCACTCTCCTGCCGGTTATTATACGATCAGGAACGCGAGGGCGCCATAAACGCCTTGCGCGGGCGCAATTGCGGCGCATTGCCGGCGTCCTCTGCGCCGGACGAACGACTTTCGAGGATGACGCCGCCATGCGCCTGCTGTTCGCCCTTGTGGCATTTACCCTCTTCGCCGCTGTGCCGGCCGAGGCCGCGCGCCTGCCGGTCGAGAAAATCGTCATCGAGACGCAGGGCGGACCGCGCAGCTTCCAGATGGAGATCGCCGCCGACGACGCCTCGCGCACCACCGGCCTCATGCACCGCACGCACCTGGCGCGCGACGCCGGCATGCTGTTCGACTTCAGGGCCACGGTGATGACCGCGTTCTGGATGAAGGACACGCCGCTGCCGCTCGACATGCTCTTCGTTCGCGACGACGGCACCATATCGACGGTCGCGGCCAACGCCGTGCCGTATTCGACGGCGGAGATTTCGTCCGCTGAGCCGATTCGCGCCGTCATCGAGATCAATGGCGGCCTGGCCCGGGCGCTGGGCATAGTTCCCGGGAACCGCGTGCGCGCATCTATATTCGCGAGACCTTCGGGTCGGTAATGTTCCCGCGCAATAATATTTGCCTCAACTGTCCCAACCCTCCACCCTTTGAGATGAATTTCCCGTAGCTCACTCATAATGGGTGAGGTTCGCGCAAGCGTGTGCTAAGTTCACGTGCGCGAGGGAGCATTTGTAACCGTACGCTCCCGAGGCAATTCGATCGTGGAAAACTGGCGCGCCCCCCCTTCGCGCCACCGAGGAGGCAAGAATGCTCAAATATACGAAATTTGCCGGAATTCTCGCAGCGGCGCTGTTGGCGTTGATGTGGGCGGCTCCGGCCCAGGCGCAGGCGACCCGCACCTGGATCTCCGGCGTCGGCGACGACGCCAATCCGTGCAGCCGCACGGCACCGTGCAAGACCTTTGCCGGCGCGATCTCCAAGACCGCTGCGGGCGGTGAGATCGATTGCCTGGATCCGGGCGGCTTCGGCAGCCTCACCGTCACCAAGTCGATCGTGCTGGACTGCGGCGGCGGCTCGGGCGGCCAGGTCGGCTCGATTCTCGTCACCGGCGCGCCGGGCATCACCGTCAACGGTGCCGGCATCTTCCTCAAAGTCCGCAACATGACGCTCGACGGCGTGGGCGGCCTGGGCACGCAGTGCATCCGCTTCGTCCAGGGCGCGACGTTGTTCGTCGAGCATGTCGGCATGTTCGGCTTCGGCGCGGGTTCAGTGCCCTGCGTCGACTTCGAGCCGACGGTCGCCGGCGCGAAGATCTTCATGCGCGATGTCGAGATTCAGAACAATCTCAGCACCGGCGTACTGATCAAGCCGGTCTCGTCGATCGCCGCATCCGGCACGCTGGACAATGTCAGCATCATCGGCAATGGCGGCCCCGGCCTGCAGGTCACGGACGGCGGTACCATCACCTTCATGAACAGCAACTCCTCGGGCAACACCAAGGGCATGTTCGTGCAGAGCGCCGCGGGCGTCGCCGCCGTCGGCAACCTCTACGACTCGGTGCTGGCCAGCAACACGGTGGCGGGTCTGCAGACCAGCGGCGCGCTGGCGTCGGCGGTGCTGTACGGCTCGGGCATCTTCAACAACGGCACGGGCATCTCGGCGGCGACCGGGACGGTCACCTCGTTCGCCAACAACGCCATCGGTACCGGCGCCGGCAATGCCGGCACCGGCACGGCCGTGGCTCCGACGCCGTACTAGAATACGTTCCCGACTTCGTGGGGCCGCCGACAAGGCGGCCCCACGGATGCGGCGCGCCGGCCGAAGTTCATAGTTTGCCTGGCACCGACATCGGATTCTCGCAGCCCGATTGCCGAATTGCGGCCCCAAATCCGCTCCCGCTCCAACCCCCGCCCGATGATATGTGCCGCCCGGCGCGCGCACGTCGATCACAGCACTTTCCGAGCGGCATTAGTTGCCAGTGCAAACTCATGTTATGCTTGGTGCAGCAGGGGCATCCGTTTCTTGAGGAATACTTCGGGAACGGTATTTTTTCATCGCAAGATTTATGCATTTCACACGCAATCCAACGGAGGCAAGAATGCTCAAATATACGAAATTCGCCGGAATTCTCGCAGCGGCGCTGTTGGCGCTGATGTGGGCGGCTCCGGCCCAGGCGCAGGCGACCCGCACCTGGATCTCCGGCGTCGGCGACGACGCCAATCCGTGCAGCCGCACGGCACCGTGCAAGACCTTCCCCGGCGCGATTTCCAAGACCGCGGCGGGCGGTGAGATCGATTGCCTGGATCCCGCCGGCTATGGCGGCGTCACCATCATCAAGACGATCACGCTGGATTGCGGCGGCGGCATGGGCGGCCAGGTCGGCTCGATTCTCGTCTCCGGCACGCCGGGGATCACCATCAACGGCGCCGGCATCGTCGTCAAAATCCGCAACATGACGATCAACGGCGTGAGCGGCCTGGGCACCCAGTGCATCCGCTTCGTCCAGGGCGCGACGTTGTTCGTCGAGCATGTCGGCATGTTCGGCTTCGGCTCGGGTTCGGTGCCCTGCGTCGACTTCGAGCCGACCGTGGCCGGCGCGAAGATCTTCATGCGCGATGTCGAGATCCAGGCCAATTCTAGCACCGGTGTGCTGATCAAGCCGGTCTCGTCGATCGCCGCATCCGGCACGCTGGACAATGTCAGCATCATCGGCAATGGCGGCCCCGGCCTGCAGGTCACGGACGGTGCCACCATCACCTTCATGAACAGCAATTCCTCGGGCAACACCAAGGGAATGTTCGTGCAGAGCGCCGCGGGCGTAGCCGCCGTCGGCAACCTCTATGACTCGGTGCTGGCCAGCAACACGGTGGCCGGCCTGCAGACCAGCGGCTCGCAGGCGTCGGCGGTGCTGTACGGCTCCGGCATCTTCAACAACGGCACGGGCATCTCGGCGGCGACGGGCACCGTCACCTCGTTCGCCAACAACGCCATCGGTACCGGCGCCGGCAATGCCGGCACCGGCAATGCCGTCGCGCCGACGCCGTACTAAGACTCGTCCTTCCTGCTTCTCGTGGGGCCGCCGACAAGGCGGCCCCACGGATAGCGGGTCAGCCGGCAAGTTTTTCCAGGCATCGGCCAGTCGTCGATCGCCGCGTCGGCCGTCGAACAAGAATATCCACAAGACTCGACGCAATTTTCCCGCTTATCACCGTGTATTTCGCGCGACCTGCGTGCACTCAATAGTGAACGCCGCATACCTTTTGCTATATTCGCAAGCACAGGTGGCGTTTCTCACCAGTATTTTCCGAAACAATCACACTCATCGCGAAGGTCGCGCATTTGCGCGCCATGGAGGAAGCAACAATGCTCAAATATTCGAAACTGGCCGGTATTCTCGCAGCGGCGCTGTTCGTGCTGGCGGGCGTGGCGCCGGCGCAGGCCCAGGCCGTCCGCACCTGGGTCGCCAGCACCGGCGACGACGTCAATCCCTGCAGCCGCACATTACCCTGCCATACGTTCGCCGGCGCGATCCCCAAGACCGCGCCGGGCGGCGAGATCGACTGCGTCGATCCGGGCAATTTCAACCCCGTCACCATCACCAAATCGATCACGCTGGATTGCGGCGGCGGCATCGGCGGCCAGGTCGGCTCGATCGGCGTCAGCGCGTCCGCCATGCCGGGGATCACCGTCAGCGGCACCGCCATCGTCGTCAAAATCCGCAATCTGACGCTCAACGGAACGGCGAACCTCGGCACCCAATGCATCAAATTCATCACGGGCGCGACGCTGTTCGTCGAGCATGTGACGATGTTCGATTTCGGCGGCGGCTCGGCGCCCTGCGTCGATTTCGAGCCGACGGTGGCGGGCGCCAAGCTGTTCATGCGCGACGTCGAGATCCAGAACAATTTCAGCACCGGCGTGCTGATCAAACCGGTCGGCGCGGTCGCCGCGTCCGGCACGCTGAACAATGTCGACATCCTCGGCAATGGCGGTCCCGGCCTGATGGTCAATGACGGCGCCGCCGTCACCTTCCTGAACAGCAACACCTCGGGAAACACCAAGGGCGTCTTCGTGCAGAGCGCCGGCACGCCAGCCTTCGGCAACCTCTACAATTCGGTCGTCGCGAACAATACCGTGGCTGGCATCCAAACCAGCGGCTCGCAGGCGACGGTGACGCTGTACGGCTCGGGCATCTACAACAACAACGGTACGGGCATCTCCGCGGCGACGGGGACGGTCACCTCGTTCGCCAACAACGCCCTGGGGATGGGCGCCGGCAACGCGGGAACGGGCAATACCGTCGCGCCGACGCCTTATTGAACGGGATGTTGCAGTTTCGCGGAGCCGCCGGTCCGGCGGCCCCGTCGTCAGTCGAGCGGGACGACGTCGAATGAGACCACGATGCGCGGTTCGTCGAGGCCCGAGGGCGCCGTCGCATGCGAGACATAAGACGGAAACAGCACGATGCTGCCGGGCACCGGCTCGACGGCGCGCGTGCCCCAGGGCGGCGCGAAGCCGTATTTCTCGGAGCTTACCGCGCCCAGCATCAGGGCGCCGCCATAGGCGGTCTGCGCTGCCGGGCGCGGCGCGGCCACGTAGAACACGCCGCTCAGCCAGCCCGGCGCATGATGATGCGGCGCCTGGTGACCCTGCGCGCCGCAGACGACGGCCCAGGCGTGCAGGCGTGCCCGTTCCGGACGCGCGGCCAGGAAGCCGTGCGGCGCGCCGCCCAGGCGCGCGACATAGGCATCGACATGCGTTTTTATCTGCGCCAGCAAAAGGTCCACCGCGGGGGCATCGGGCTGGCGCAGGCGCTGGGTCTGCAGGCCGCTGCGCGTGGCGAGGCCGCGCGGGTCGGGAATGAGCGTGGGGTTGCGCCCGATCTGTGCCGCGAGGTCGTCGCAGAATTGCGCCATGCCGGGCACGCCCGGCGGTGCGGCGAGCGTGGCGAGATCGACGAAGCGGTCGAGCGCCAGCGCCGCGCGCGCCTGCGCGTCCCGGCCCAGCTTCGCGAGCGCCATGGCGCGGTAATATTGCGCGCTGGTATGGCCGGGGCGATGCGCCAGATGGCCATCGCAGAGCGCCAGGAGCTGCTCGGCCGCGCCGTCGCGCAGCAGGGCGTGCGCCCTCGGTACCACGAACAGCTTGTGCTGTGCCGCCAAGGCCGCGATGTCGCCGTCGAACTGCGCCGCCGCTTCGTCCTGCCGCATTTGGCGCAGCAATTCGTAACGCAGCAGACGCGCACCGACGTCGTCCGGCGCCTGTTCCAGCGCGCCTTCGGCCTCGTCCAGCGCGGCGCCCAAGGCGCCGGCATCTTTCAAGGCACGGGCATGGGCCAGGCGCAATGCGGCGTGTGTCGGAAGATGCCGCGTGGCCTCGGCGAGACAGCCAAGCGCCTCGCGAGGCTCGCCGGCTTCGCGCAGTGCGTACGCCAGCTTGAGCCAGCCGGCCGCGTCCGTCGGACGCCGCGCCACCGCCTGGCGCGCCAACGCGACGAGGTGCGGGCCTAACGAGGTATTGGCGTCTTCATGCCACTGCATGGCGCGACCGGTGATGTCCCTTTGTCAGCATAGCAAATTCAGCCCTTGCGTTGGCGCTGCCGCTCCAGGGCGGCGAGCTGGGCGGCGATGTTGCGCTCGTTGAGCGCCACGCGGCTCGGATTGGGCGTCAGCGTTTCGCTGCGATAGGTGTGCGGGAACGGGATGGCCGGCACGGCCGCGCCGAGGAAGGTGCACAATTGCGTCCAGCCATCGCCGGTTTCCCAGCATACCGGCAGCAGCGCCTGCTCGCGGCCGGCGAAGAACGCGTGCACGGCGGCGTTGTGCCGCTCGTAGAAGGCAAGGTGCTCGCTCTCATAGCCGTGCGGATAGTCGTAGCCGTAGACGAGGCGGTGCGACTGGTTCAGGGGATCGGTCCGCAGCGTGTGCGCCTTCAGGCTGTTCAGCCAGGTCTGCGGCGTCGCGCGCGTGGTCAGGATGAAGCGGGCGGTCTTGCCGTAGCGCTCGAACAGTTCGCGGAACATCAGCGGGTAGGGCCAGTCCTCGAACGAATCGTGGCGCTCGATGGCCGCGAACACGGTTTCCAGGTCGCCGCGGCTGTAGGCTTTCAGAAGGTCGCGATCGAAGCCGAGATGGCGATAACCCAGATGCTGGAGGCAGGTGCGCAGCGTGCTCGTGCCCGTCTTGTTGAGTCCGATCCCGAAGATTTTTGCGCTGCCCGTCACTGGCGCGATCCCTTATGCGCCTGGCGCTCGGCAACAAACCCCTGCGCGGCGAGATAGGAGAGGAAGGCATCGGTATTGGCGGCGCAGACCGTTTCGTCGACATCGAATTCCGCCATCAGGGCCTCGACCAGGGCCTTGAAGGTCCGCGGCTGCTCCAACAGCGCCCAGATGCGGGCACCGACCGGGTCGATCTCCAGATAAACGGCGGTGTCCATGTTCATGAGAATCGTCTCGCCGGCGATCTCGGCGCCGACGACGGCGCTGCTCTGCGCGAAGGTGGCCGGAGCCGCCGCACTGTCCGCCATGTCCGTCGTCCTCGTTTGAAAATAAACCTATAGCGCGACGGGCCGATTGGCCACACGGGGCCCTATCGCATGCGCTTGCCCGTTCGGCGGTATCCCTTCTATGAATGCCGCTCGCCCTCGCACCTTCAGGATCCATGGACAGAAACGTGACGCTCGACGGTCCCGTTCCTGGCATTCCGGGCGCCGTCATGCGCCAGGTGGCGAGCCTGCCGGACCATCTGCCGGACAGCGTCCAGGTCGGCCAGTTCGCCCACGCCCGGCCCGGCGTGCTGCTGCTCGCCATTCCAGGCGTCGCCCGCTACCTGATCCGCGACGGTATCTCGGTCGAGATCGCGGTCGAGCCGGATGCCGATCCGGCGGCGGTATTGCTGTCGCTCAACAGCGGTGTGCGGGGCGGGCTGACGCATCAGCGCGGCGAGCTTCCGCTGCATGCGGCGACTCTGGTACCGCCTGGTGGAACGCAAGCCATCGCCATCTGTGGGCCTTCGGGTGCCGGCAAGTCGACGCTGGCCGCCGAGCTGGTGCGGCGCGGCTGGTCGTTGATCGCCGACGACATGACGCCGGTGACATGGCGGGGACCGGACGTGTTGGCGTGGCCGGGCAAGGGGGCCATCAAGCTTTGGCGCGACGCCTGCGAGACGGCGGGCCTCGATCCGGCCGGGCTGTCGCGCATTCGCGAGGAATTGGACAAGTTCTATTGGGAGGTGCCGGTCCTGGCGGAGCCGGTCCCGCTGCGCGTGGTCGTGGAGCTCGGCCACGCGGGGCCGCTGGCGCTGATCGAGGTCTCGGGCTCGGATCGGATGGCCCTGCTGTCGGAAAATACGTTTCGGCGCTCGTTTGTCGTCGCCCTTGGGCGGGCCGCCGATTATGTGCGCCTCGTGGGCCAGGTGGCCGGCGCCTGCCGCATTGTGCGGCTTGTCGGCGCGCGCACGGTCCCGCTGGCGGGGTTGGCCGATCGTATCGCGGAACTGTAGGGAATCGCACAAAACCGTTGCGCGCACGTAACGCCAAAACGCCGCGTGTGAGCGCGGCGTTGGCTTAATCATGCAATGAATTCAACCGACTCGACTGTCGGCAGCCCGGTCTTACGAGCAGCCGTTACCGTCGGCGCCGATCGAGGCAACGTTGTTCTCGGTCACGCCGGGCACAGTCACGACACGTGCCTGCGGGGCGTTCCACGACTTCTTGTCGCCGGTCGGAACATTCGTCTCAGTCGTCTCGCGTGAATCATTCATGATTGGAATCCTTTGGCCGCAACTGTCCGCAAGGTAACAGTCGATTGTGTTTATGTCAAACCTGGACGGGTTTAATATTGTGAACAGTTACCCATGTGCAACGCAGGACATCAGTCTACACGAACACCATCCTGCCGTCGACCGATGCCTGCAAACCGGTGCGTGTGAACGCCGCGTTAACCAAGTTCGCGGCGCGCCTAAGCCCCGGCGGCGGCCATGAACAAGCCGACGTCGAGGGCGCGCTCGACGGTCGCGGCATCCAGCTTCGAACCGTCGCCCCGGCACAGGCGTTCGAGCAGGCCGCGCAGCCGGTCGACATCGACGATGGTGCGGAAAAGCGCCGAGCTCGCCGCCTGCTCATAAGCTTTGCGATAGGCCTGCGCATGGGCCGCGATCAGCGCGGCGGCCTCCGGCATCTGCTCGCCCCGGGTTTCGCGCAGGCGGACCATGTCCGGCAGCCGCCCCGCTCCGATCTCGCGCGCCAGGCCGCGCATCCGTCCGCCGGCGACGAAGGCGTCGAGGGGAAATGTAAGCAGGCATTCGATCAGCCTGCGATCGGCGAGCGGATCGCGGGCCTCGACATTCCATTGCGGCAGGGGATCGGCTGCCCAGGTCTTGAGCGGCCCGACGGCAAAGGCGACCTGCGCGGTGCGCTTCGTGCCCGTGATCGGCTCGTCCCGTAACGCTGCGCGATGGGCCGCGCGAAAGCCCGGCGCCAGAACGTCCTGGCCGAAGCGCTCCGGCACGGCGCGGCCGCGCAGCCGTGCGATCAGCGCGCGTCCGCGCCTGCCGGCAAGGTCGTGGGCGAGCGAATGCCAGGCCGGCGGCCCGCCGGCTTCGGCGCGCCGCCGCGCCAGATCGAGCAGCGCCCGCCATTGCAGCCGGCGCAGCAAGTGGAAAAAGATGCCTTCGCCGGCCTGGCTTACCGTGGCATTGCCTTTCATGCCGGCGAGCACGACGCGGGCGCCGTCCGCCGCCGCCGCCTCGTGGATGCGCGAGAGCCAGATGTGATTGGCGCCGTTGCGTACCGGCGTGTGCGAGCGGGCATGCAGTGCCGGCAGGATGTCGAGCGTGCACAATCCGCCGGGCGATACGACGTGCGGCGCGATATTGCCGTGCAGCCGGGCGACGGCGGCGGCATATCCCGAATCGTCGGCTTCCCATCCCGGCATGTTGTTATAGGCGAGGCCGGCCTGCGGCACGGCGGTGTAGGCGAGAAGCGTGCGGCCCTCGCGTCCAAGCTGCAGGGCTGCCGACGCGGCGATCAGCGTGGAATCGAGGCCGCCGCTCATCGTCGCGGCGATTTCGCCTTCGGCGCGCAGGCAGTCCTTCACCGCGCCGTCCATCAGCATGCGGGCCTGTTCGACATAGTCGCGCGGGTCGCGTCGGCGGGCGCCGACCTCTGCGTCCGGGCGCCACCATCGGCGGCACCTGAGTTCGCCCTTTTCGCAGACGAACAAGCTGCCGCCGGGAAGGATGCGGACGGCCTTGAACGGCGTCGCGTCGTTGACCAGCCGCGGCGCGACCAGCAGGCCCAGCGCGTCCCTGTCCAGGTCCCGCGCCACCGATGGATTGGCCAGCACGACGCCGAGTTGGCTCGCGACGACGAGCTTGCCGGCGCACCGCGCATAGTAGAGGCGCACCGAGCCGACGTGGTCGGTCGCGGCGACGACGCGGCCGCTGTCCGCGTGCCAGGCGGCGAAGGCGTAGTCGCCGGCGAGATGCTGGACGCAATCCGCGTCCCAGCGCCGGTACGCCAGATGCAAGATGTCCGAATCGGCCAGCGTCGCCCAGCGCTCGCGCGCCACGCCGAGCCTGGCGAGAATGTCGGCGCGATTGTCGAGGCGCGCCTGGGCGACGAAGGCCAGGTCGGCCGCGACCAGCGGCTGGGAATCGAATTCGTCTTCGGGAAGTATTCCCGCGGTGCTCGCGATGAGGCCGGCGCGGCCGCCTGCGTCGCGGAAGACGGATGCCGGCTTGCTCGCGCCGCGCAGCGCCGCGGCCATCGCGGCGATCTCGGGCGGCGCGACGCCGCCATCGGCCGCGGCGATCAGTGCGAACATGCGGTTTCGGTCAGCATGCTGCCCGCCGGCCGCGCCGCTGGTGTTTCGCGGCAAGCTGGGTCAACATAAATCGGCATCCTGGAACCACATGAGACATGACGGCCCAATCCCTTAAACCGGAAACTGTGTTCATGCATAGCGCCGACGTCGTCGGCACCGACGTCGCCGGCGAGCCCATCCTGCTGCATACGCAGAACTGGACCTATCTCGATTTCAATCCCATCGGGGCGCGGATCTGGACGCTGCTGGAAAAACCGCAGACCGTCGCGGCGCTGGTGACGCAGCTGATGGCCGAGTTCGCGGTCGGCGAGGCGGATTGCCGCCGCGACACCGAACTTTTCCTCCAGGACATGCTGCAAAAGGGCTTCATCTCGGCCGCGTAGGCCAGGCTCAGCCGTGGCGATGGCCGCTGGTGTCGCCCGAAGCGAGGCGCAGCCAGCGCCAGTTGCGCTTGCCGCCGAGCCAGCGCACCCCATCCGCCGCCAGCAGCGGCAGCGCCAGCAACGGCAGCAACGCCTCGAAATGGCGATCGACGGCCGCGACCAGGCCGTCGGGCAGCCAGCGCGCGAAGCGCAGCCATGCCCAGCTGCGCACCAGCCGGCGCAGGAACATCGGCGGCAGGGGCTGCGCCCGCCGCATCTGCGGAAAGCGCGCCGCCAGCCGATCGAGGTCGCCGGGCAAGGCGCCGTCCGGACGTTCCGCATACCACCAGCCGTGATGATGCACGCCGTGACGCCGGGCGCGTCGCAGATGATCGGCGTTCAGGCCGCGGACGTCGCCGTGCTCGGTGTGCGAGACGCGGCCGAGTTTGCTCTCCAGCCGCGCCGCGGGATCGACGGCCGAGAAATGCCGTCCGCCGCCGGGCAGCCGTTCGGCGCGCAGCATCTGGCGGCGCATCTCGTAGGCCGAGGTCGCGGCGATGCCCTTGGCCGCGTCGCCGGCGAGATCGCGAAAATGCGCCACGACGCCCGAATGCTCGAACCATTGCGGTGCGAGAGTCTCCCAGCCTTGCGGTCGCTGCCGCGACAGGTCGAAGGCGAACGGCGCCTCGGGCAGGGGACAGCACGGCGAGCGCGGCCCGATCATGTCGAGATATTCGTAGTGCCGCGTCATCGCGAGGCGGCGCGGGCCGCTGAAATCCTCGTCGCGCAGCCTTTGCAGCAGGGCGGGGCTGACGACCTCGTCGACGTCGAGGATGAGGACGACGTCGTCCGGCGCCGCGTCGCGCAGGCCGAGCACGATGGCGTTGCGCTGCAGCGCCTGGCGCTGCCACGGGGTCCAGGTCGCGCTGCCCAGATTGTTCAGCGTCACCGGCCGCAGCTTGGCCGCGGCCCAGGCGAAGCGTTCGCGGTTGTCGCGGAAGGTCAGCGCCTTGGGCGTACCGCGAAAGGTCTGCGCCGCCTCGACCGGCACGAAGACGTCGACGAGATCGTAGGTCTCGCGCAGCCGGTGCTCCAAGAGGTCCAGCTCGCCGTCGAACAGGAAGGTGTCGAATATCCGCATCGCTCAGCGCACCATGCGCTCGACCGCCTCCGCCAGCGCCGCCAGCGGCAGCGCGCCCTTGCCGGGAAGACGGTGAATGGCGCAGGCCGTGGCGATGCGGGCGACGATGTGGACATGCGCCTTCTGCATGCCGAGCGCCTTGATCTGGCCGGGGCGATAGGTGTTGCGGCTGACGAGCGCCATCTTGTCGCCGCCGCTCAGCGCCGTGTCCGGGCAATCCGGGGCCAGCTCGACGATGGTGCCGAGCCGGATCGGCGCATCGCGGGCCGCGACGCGCACATAATACTTGTCGAGCTTCCTGGTGACGCGCTCCAGCCCGGCGATGTCGAGGCCGGCCGCCTCGCAGGCGTCGCGCCACAATTTGATGCTGTCGCGGCTCGGCCACGCCATGGCGCAGTCGCCGTCCCATACGACGCGGGTGGTGTCGTCGGCGACCAGTGTCCAGCCGCGCCGGCTGAGCTCGGCGCCGAGCGTCGACTTGCCCGTGCCCGATGGACCGCAGATCGCCAGCGCCCGGTCGCCGCCCGGCGGCACCAGGGTGGCGGCATGCAGCGGCAGCTCGCCGCGCATATGGATCAGCGCGCCGCGGACCGTGCCGTTGAGGAACAGCGTCACCGCGCCGGGATCGGCGTCGGGGTCGGGCACGAATTCGATCAGGTTCCCGTCGCGCGCCAGGAAGCGGGCGATATGCGGCGCGACGAACAACAACTGGCCCGTCACCGCCTGGGCTCGCGGACCGGCCCGGACGCCGCCGGGCAGCTGCGTCGGCAAATGCTCGACGCGGCGGATCGTGGCGCCGGGAATGCCGGGGACGGTGTCTTGCAGGGTCATCGCGCCTGCTTAACGGACTTGCCGCGGCCGGGAAAGTTAACCGCAGGGCTCGGCGCGGGCTGGCCGCGGCGTTGCCCGGGCCACAGGCGCGGTATAGGGTCCCGCGATCCGCAATGACGGCCCGAAGAGCGCGATGACTGCCAGCTGCCTGTATGCGCGAACCGACGACGTCATCGAAGCCGATGTCGGCGGTGAGACCGTGCTGCTGCAGACCCGGAATTGGCAATATTTCGAGTTCGATTCCGTCGGTGCGGCAATCTGGAACCTTTTGACCGCGCCCAACAGCCTCGATTCGCTGGTCGATGTGCTGACGACGCAATTCGACGTCGACCAGGACCAGTGCCGCCTGGAGACCAAGGTCTTTCTCGACCGGATGGTCGCGCAGGGCCTCGTCACCGCCGGCAATGGCTGAAGGCGCCGCGTCTCCTCCGCTGCGCCGCATCGCCCGACGCTTCGCGACGTTGCCGGGACGGCGGCGCGGCCTGCTGCTGGAAGCGGTGTGCTGGCTCGCCGCGGTCCGCGTCGCGCTGCTGTTCGTACCGTTTCGGATTCTCGCAGCCCGTTTCGGAACGCTGACGTCGCCCGGTGCGGCACAGGCGCCGACGCCCGCGGCGTCCGACGGCGAGCTTGCTGCCGCGCGCGAGATCAGCTGGGCGGTGACGCGCGCCGCGCGCTATGTGCCGTTCCGCGCCGTCTGCCTGCCGCAGGCCATCGCCGCCAAGGCGATGCTCGGGCGGCGCCGCATCGCCAGCGTGATGCATTTCGGCGTCGCGAAGAAAAAGGACGCCGCGCTCGCCGCCCATGCCTGGCTCGATGCCGGGCCGGTGCAGGTCACGGGCTATCCCTTCGACATGGATTTCACCGAAGTCGCGCGGTTCGTGTGACGCGATGACGGGGGCGCTGCAACTGCCGGCAGAGTTTCGCCTGGTGACGGCCTGCTGCACCTGGCCGCCCTCCGAGCGGCGCAACGCGGCGATCCGCGGCGCCGCGGCCGGCGGCATCGACTGGGACAATCTGCTGCGCATCGTCGAGCGCCAGCGCGTCGCGGGCCTCGTCAGCGACGGCCTCAGATGCGCCGGGCTTGTGGCGCCCGCTGCCGTCGTCGCAAGCCTTGCCGCCGAAGCCGGCGATATCGCGCGCCAGGCATTGCAGCTGGCGTCGGAGGCGCTGCGCCTGCAAGCCGCGCTCGAAGCGGCCGGCGTCGGTGCGCTGTTCGTCAAGGGGAGCACGCTGGCGCTGCTGGCTTACGGCAAGCTCGGCATCAAGCATGCGTGGGACATCGATCTGCTGGTGCTGCCGGCCGATGTCGGCCGCGCCGGCGCGGTGCTGGCGGCTGCCGGCTATGGCCGCGTGCTGCCACCCGCCAGCTTCAGCGCAGCGCGCTTCCAGGCCTGGCTCGAATTTGCCCGCGAGAGCATCTTCCGCAACGATGCCCGCGGCACGGTCGTCGAACTGCATTGGCGGCTGTCGGACAACAGCGCGCAGCTCGCCCACATCACCGCGGCCTCGCCCTTCGCCAGCGTGACGATCTCGCCGGGCCACGCGCTGCGCACGCTGCAGGACAGGGATCTGTTCGCCTATTTGTGCCAGCACGGCGCGCATCACGGCTGGTCGCGCCTCAAATGGCTCGCCGATCTTTCCGCCTGGCTCGCGTCCAAGACGCCGGACGACGTCGCGGGCCTGTATCGCGGGGCCGAAGCTGCCGGCGTCGGGCGCGCCGCGGCGCAGGCGCTACTCTTGTGCGAGCGCTTGTTCGCGCTGCCGCTGCCGGCGGCGTTGTCCGCCGAGCTCGAGGGCGACCGCGCGGTGCGCTGGCTGGTCGGCGTCGCGCTGGATGCCATGGCGGGCGACGCGGATTCGCGGCAGACCGACAAACGGCCGCTGGGCAATCTCAAGATCGAGCTGTCGCATTTCCTGCTGGCATCGGGTCTGCGCTTCTGGCTGCAGGAACTGCACAGCAAGTCGATCGGCTGGACCGATTTCCAGCGCATCGCGTTGCCGCGGCCGCTTTATTTCCTCTACCCGTTCCTGCGCGTGCCGTCCTGGGCGTGGCGGCGGGCGACACATCTGCTAAGGCAGTCGCGCCAGCCCGGTGCCTGAGCGCTCGCGCGGCGGTGCCGCCGCGTCGTCCTCGAGCACACCGTCGGCCATGTGCACGACACGGTCGCACAACGCCAGGCTCTCGGCACGGTGCGCGATCATCACGACGGTCAGGCGCAGCGCCAGCAGGCGCTCGAGCAGGGCGCGCTCGCCGGCGATGTCGATGGCGTTGGTGGCCTCGTCCATCACCAGCAGCCTGGGCTGGCGCAGCAGCGCCCGCGCCAGCGCGATGCGTTGGCGCTCGCCGCCGGACACCAGCGTGCCGCGCTCGCCGACGATGGCGTCGAGACCGCCCGCCATGCGCCGCACGATGCCGTCGGCGCCGGCCAGCGTCAGCGCCGCCCACATCTCGCTCTCGCTCGCGGCGGGCCGCGTCCACTGCAGATTGCGCCGCACCGTGTCGTGGAACAGGAACGGATCCTGCGAGACATAGCTCAGCTGCGCCCGCCAGGCCGGCAGCGTCGCCTCGTCGAGGAGCGTGCCGCCGACCAGGATGCGTCCCTGCTGCGGCCGCAACAGGCCGACCAGGAGATCGGCCAGCGTGGTCTTGCCGGCGCCGGAGGTGCCGGCGATGCCGACGAAGCTGCCCGGCGCGATGTGCAGACTGGCGCGGCGCACGCCGTGCGAGCCCGAATCATCCGTGTGCGGATGTTGGAAGCCGACTGCCTCGAGCACGATCGGCCCTTCGGGCAGGCGCTGGGCCATGGCGGCCTGCTGCCGCGGCGCGGGGCTGAGCTCCGCCAGCAGCTCGGCGACCGTTTCATAGGCCGGCAGGCCATAGGCCAGTTGCTGGAAACCCTGCTGGATCTGGCTGGCCGGGCCGCTCATGCGCCCCACTACCAGCAGGAAGGTGATGAGGACCGCCGGCGGCAGGCCCAGCACGCCATAGCCGACGAGGATGACCAGCGCGCCGACCAGCGCCGTCAGCGTCGTCAGCGCGACGCGCCCGGCGGTCTGCCGGCGATTGTAGCGCAGCTGGCTCGCGGTCAGCGCGTTCAGCGTCTGGCGGAATTCGGCGACGAAGCCGCCCTGCAGGTCCTGGCTCAGCGCCAGCTTGAGCCCGCTGAGGAACTGCGCCGCGGTCTCGATCAGGGACATATTGGCGCCGCTGACGAAGCGGCCCAGCAGGCGCGCCCGCCGCAGCACCGGCACCATGGCGATGCCGCCGGCGATCAGCAGCGCGAAGGAAAACAGCGCCAGCCTGGGCGACAGCGCGAACGACAGGACGCACTGCGCCAGCAGAAGGACGACGGCGATGGCGGCCTGCAACAGGAAATGCGCCGCCGAGGCAATGCGCTGGATGTCGCCGCTCATGATGCTCATGACCCGAGCGTGGCGCAGACGCAGGACCTGGTCCCAGCCGGCCTCCGCCAGCGCCGAGGCGACCTGGCCGCGCAGATGCTCGACGAAGCCGATCTGCAGGCTCATCGCCATATTGTCGCGCAGCGAGACCACGACGCCGCGAATCACCATCAGCACGGCGAAGAGGCCCAGCAGCAGCGCCAGGCGGCCGAACGGCGTGGCGACGCCCACCGCTTCGAAGATGCGCCCCGTCACGTATTGCAGTCGCCCGTTGCCGGCGCCCTTGCCGATCACCAGCGCCAGCAGCGGAATGAGGAGAATCAGGCCGACGCTCTCGAACAGCGCGCCGAGCGCGACATAGACGAGGGCGAGGATTCCCCGGCGGCCGGCGAACGCCGCAATGCTGCGGACCAGCGATACGAAGGCGCGGCCGCCGGCGCGTGCCGATGCTGGGTCTGTGTCGATGGCCATGCCGACGGCGGTCCGAAGCGGTGCGCGCCACCTTAGGGCCTGGGCTTGCGGCGGCAAAGCGCGGCCCTTTTTGCGCCGCGCCGCGGCGAGGTTTTTCTAGGCAAATCGGCGCGCGAAATGCTACCTAACGGGCTTGGATTTGGGTCCTTGCGGACCCCTGATCAAGGAACCGGTTTTGAGCGATACACCACCCGCCGGCGGCTCTGCGCCGGGCGGCTTCAGCATCAGCCCGATTGCGATCGAAGACGAGCTGAAACGCTCTTATCTCGACTATGCGATGAGCGTCATCGTGCAGCGCGCGCTGCCCGACGTGCGCGACGGCCTCAAGCCGGTGCATCGCCGCATCCTCTTCTCGATGCATGAGAACGGCTACGACTGGAACAAGCCCTACCGCAAATCGGCGCGCGTGGTCGGCGACGTCATCGGCAAGTACCATCCGCATGGCGACCAGTCGATCTACGACGCGCTGGTGCGCATGGCGCAGGATTTCTCCATGCGCGTGCCGCTGATCGACGGCCAGGGCAATTTCGGCTCGGTCGACGGCGATATGCCGGCCGCCATGCGCTACACCGAGGTGCGCCGTGCCAAGATCGCGCATGCCCTGACCGAGGACCTCGACAAGGACACGGTCGAGTGGATGGACAATTACGACGGCACCGAAAGGCAGCCGACGGTCTTTCCCGCCCGCTTCCCCAACATCCTGGTCAACGGCTCCAGTGGTATCGCGGTCGGCATGGCGACCAACATCCCGCCGCACAATCTGGGCGAGGTGATCACCGCCTGCCTGGCCTATCTGGACGACCCTGCGATCAGCATGGAAGCGCTGACCGAGATCGTGCCGGGGCCGGATTTCCCCACCGGCGCGCTGATCATCGGCAAGCTGGCGGCGCGCGCGGCGCTGGCCCGCGGCCGTGGCTCGATCCTGATGCGGGCGCGCTGCCATGTGGAGGAAATCCGCAAGGACCGCGAAGCCGTCATCGTCACCGAACTGCCCTACCAGGTGAACAAGGCGCGCATGCAGGAGAAGCTGGCCGAATTGGTGCGCGAGAAGCGCATCGAAGGCATCTCCGACATCCGCGACGAGAGCGACCGTTCCGGCATGCGGGTGGTGATCGAGCTCAAGCGCGATGCGTCCTCGGATGTCGTCTTGAACCAGCTCTACCGCTTTGCCGATCTGCAGACCACCTTCGGCGTCAACATGCTGGCGCTCAATGGCGGCCGTCCCGAGCAGATGACTCTCAAGGCCATGATCGGCGCCTTCGCGGCATTCCGCGAAGAGGTCGTCACCCGGCGCACCCGGTTCGAGCTTTCCAAGGCGCGCGACCGCGGCCACACGTTGGTCGGCCTCGCCATCGCGGTGGCCAATATCGACGCGGTCATCGCCCTGATCCGCGCCGCGCCGGACGCGGCGACCGCCCGCGAACAGCTGATGGCGCGCGACTGGCCGGCCAGGGACGTCGCGCCGCTGGTGCTGCTGATCGCCGATCCGCGCCATGTAATGTCGGCGGACGGCACCATCCGCCTCTCGGACGAGCAGGCCCGCGCCATCCTCGACCTGCGCCTGCAGCGCCTGACGGCGCTCGGCCGCGACGAACTCGGCGAAGAGGTCAAGAAGCTGGCCACCGCCATCGCCGACTATCTCGACATCCTGCGCTCGCGGCCGCGCGTGCTGCAGATCGTGCGCGACGAACTCGCCGAGATCCGCGACGAATTCGCCACGCCGCGCAAGACCGAGCTGGTCGATGCCGAAACCGAGGTCGAGGACGAGGCGCTGATCGAGCGCGAGGACGTCGCCGTGACGGTGACGCATGCCGGCTACATCAAGCGCACGCCGCTCGACGAATATCGCGTCCAGGGCCGCGGCGGCAAAGGCCGCTCCGGCATGGCGACCCGCGACGAGGACTTCGTCAATTTCATCTTCGTCGCCTCGACGCATGCGCCGCTGGTGTTCTTCTCCTCCACCGGCATGGCCTACAAGCTCAAGGTCTGGCGCCTGCCGGAGGCCCGCATCCAGGGCAAGGGCAAGGCGATGGTCAACCTCCTGCCGCTGTCGGACGGCGAGAAGGTCACCACCATCCTGCCGCTGCCCGAGGACGAGGCGCAGTGGGAGAAATTCAACGTCGTGTTCGCCACCAAGTCGGGCGACGTCCGGCGCAACGAACTCTCCGATTTCGCCAGCATCAACCGCAACGGCAAGATCGCGATGAAGTTCGAGGAGGGCGCCACGGACGGCATCGTCGGCGTCCAGGTCTGCACCGACCAGGACGACGTGCTGCTGACCACACGCAACGGCAAGTGCATCCGCTTCGCGCTGACCGACGTTCGCGTCTTCAAGGGCCGCGATTCCACCGGCGTGCGCGGCATCAAGCTGACGGACGGCGACGAGGTGGTGAGCCTGACCTTGCTGCGCCATTCCGACGCCACCACCGCCGAGGCCCGCGCCTATCTCAAACAGGCCAGCGCCGCGCGCCGCGCCGAGCTCGGCGAAGACGCCGGCCCCGCCGACGAGGTGGCCGAGGACGACGAGCAGGGCGAGGAGGCGACGCTGACCACGGCGCGCTACGCCGAGCTCGGCGCCCGCGAGCAGTTCGTGCTGGTCGCCTCCGAGAACGGTTTCGGCAAGCGCTCCAGCTCCTATGAATACCGGGTCACCGGCCGTGGCGGCTCCGGCATCGTCGCCATGGCCATGACCCGGAAGAACAGCGGCGTCGTGGCCTCTTTCCCGGTCGAGGAAAGCGACCACCTGATGCTGATCACCGACCAGGGCCAGACCATCCGCGTGCCGGTGGCGAGCATTCGCGTCGCCGGACGTGCTACACAGGGTGTCACCCTGTTCCGCGTGGACGAGGGCGAGCGCGTCGTCTCGGTCGAGCGGATCGAGGACGTTTCGGGCGATGGGGGCGAGTGACGTGAGCCAGACTGGCGAAATTACGCGCAAGCCGCTGATCGGTCTCTATCCGGGAACCTTCGATCCGGTGACCCTCGGTCACCTCGATATCGTCAAGCGCGCCCTGAAGCTGGTCGACCATCTCGTCATCGGCGTGGCCACCGGCAGCGGCAAGTCCCCCTTGTTCTCGCTCGAGGAGCGGGTCGCGATGTGGCGCCACGAGGCGGCACTGCTCGCCAGGGGCACGGCGACCATCGAGGTGCGCTCTTACAGCGACACGCTGCAGGTCGATTTCGCCAAAGAGCTCGGCGCCAGCGTGATCGTGCGCGGCCTGCGGGCCTTCTCGGACTTCGAATACGAATTCCAGATGGTGGCGATGAACCAGCGCCTCAATCCCGATATCGAGGCCGTCTTTCTGATGGCCGATCCGCGCCACCAGGCGATCGCCTCGCGGTTGGTCAAGGAAATCGCCATGCTGGGGGGCGAGGTCAAGGCATTCACAAGCCCCTATGTTGCCGAACTTCTCATCAAACGCTGCAAGGAACGGACAGGAAAGTAATGGCCCGCGATAAGGAAAATACCCTCATTCTCGAAACCAAGAACGGCAAGGTGGTGATCGCGCTCCGGCCCGATCTCGCGCCCGAGCACGTCGCGCGCTATAAGGAACTGGCGCGCAAGGGCTTCTATGACGGCGTCGTCTTCCACCGCGTCATTCCGGGCTTCATGGCGCAGACCGGCGATCCCACCGGCACCGGCTCGGGCGGCTCGGACCTGCCCGACCTGAAGGCCGAGTTCTCGGCCGAGAAGCACAAGCGCGGCACCGTCTCGGCCGCCCGCACCAACAATCCCAACAGCGCCAACAGCCAGTTCTTCATCTGCTTCGCCGACGCGCCGTGGCTCGACCGGCAATATTCGGTCTGGGGCCAGGTCGTCGAAGGCATGGAGCATGTCGACGCCATCAAGAAGGGCGACGGCGACAGCGGCTCGGTCTCCGGCGCGCCCGACAAGATCGTCAAGCTGCGCGTCGAGGCGGACGCCTAAGCGCAATCGGATGAAGCGTATTTCAGCTTCACCCGCAAATTGCGCGACAATCGAAGATTCTAGAGCATGATCCGATTCAACGTCACGCGATCATGCTCTAGCTTTCGCTTGGCGCCCCCGCCAGGCACAGCACGAACGTCAGGTCCAGGATGCGGCCCTGGGTCGGGTAGTCCGAGCCGGCCGCCTTGGCGCCGAGCGCGCGGATCGCCGCGAGATTGGCGCACACCGCGATTTGGCCGCGCGACACCGAAGGCGCGGCCTCGTGCAGGCCGACACTGACGTCCGAAACGATTTTGGCCTGCGGCACGACGCTGCGCGCGTCCGGCGGCGCGGCTTCGGCGAGCGTGCAAAGCAAGAGCACCGATAAGGCGCATGACAGTTTTCGCATGACATTGCCTCCCCTCTGGCAGCGCCATCATCTCAGGCGATCGCGGGCGCGCGAAAGGCAAACCGCGGCGCAGTGCTAAGGAAGCTTTGCAGCGACCGCGAAAGCTCTAACGAGTGCGCGAAAAGTTCCGCCGTTGGAACTTGCGCAACCGGCGATCTTCCTTGCACTGACAATTGATGCGCGGCCGGTAAGTCTTCGTTTGCGATCCCCGCCGTCTTCGATTGCCGCCGGGCGACGACTGCAGTTTTGTTTTCGCGGGCAAGCGAAGAGGGGCCGCTGCACGCAGCGGCTGGAAGCGGATGCAGAAGGGCAGTGCAATCGCATTGGCGGCGTTTCTCGCGACCGGTTTTGCGGCATCGGCGTCGGCGTTCCCCGGCGAGCGGCCGGACGGCGAGGCACATCGCCTCTACGACCGCCAGGCCGATTGCGCGCTGTTCGATATCGCCGGCGCGCCGGCGCGCGCCGCGACCTGGGACGGGCCCTGCATGCGCGGCCTTGCCAGCGGCCGCGGCACGGCCGTTTTCTTTTCGCCTGGCAGCGCCTCGCGCACCATAACGGCCGAGTTCCGCGACGGCGCCATCGTCGACGGCAAGGCGGAGATCGGCTGGAGCGACGGCGCGCATTATTCCGGCGACGCGCAGGACGGCAGCCCGAGCGGCGCCGGCGTCCTGGTCGACGGCAGCGGCAACCGCTTCGTAGGCGCGTGGAAGGATGGCGCGTTGAACGGCCAGGGCTCGGTCGTCTGGGCCAATGGCGATCGCTATGACGGCGCCTGGCTGGACGGCAAGGCGGAAGGCCGCGGCGTCCAGCTCTGGGCCGACGGCCAGAAATATGACGGGCTGTGGCACAACGACCTGCCCAACGGCGCAGGCATCCTGACGCGCAAGGACGGCACGCAGATCGCCGCCACTTTCGTCGACGGCAAGCGCCAGGCAGCGGCGAACGCGCCGGCTGCTTCTCCCGTGCCGATGGCACCGACGACGACGGCGGCGGCGCCCGGCGACGCAGCCAATCCCGGTTTGCTGTTCGCGGGCCTGGCGGGCGCGACCCTGACGGGCGTGGACGGCTCGAGTCTCGCGCTGGCGGCGAAGGAGGGCGGCCTTGTCCGCACCGTCACCGCGCCCGACGGTTCGGTGCAGGCAGAGGCCTTCACCTTCCTCGGCAACGGCCTCGGCACGGTATCCGATACCGCCAGCCCGCCGCAGGTCGTCGGTTTCTTCCGCGTCACGCCGGCCGGCCTCGAGATCGAATATGGCGACGGGCGCAGCGAGCGCTTTGTGCGCGCCGCGCCTGACGGCCTCTCGGTCGTGCTGAAGAGCGCGCAAGGCGATCTCGCCTGCACCGCCTGGTATCCTGCCGGACATATCTTCAGCGCCGAGGAGCGCAAGGCCGCCGTCGCCGCCTATGCGCGCCGCCTGGGCGTCTCGGACGCGCCGGCCGTGCCGCGTGCGCCGTGTCCGGCGGCAGGCGTCACGCCGGTCAGCGCCGTCCATCCCGTCGCGCCGTCGCCCGCGGCGCATCGCCGGGCCTTGCATGCGCCGCGCGAGACCGCCGCCCTGGCGGCGCCGGCGGCCTTCGCGAGCGGCCTGCAGACGGTTCCGGTAAAGCCGTCCACCGTTCATCTCATCGATGCGCCGCAGGCCGATGCGGCCGTCGCCGGCAACGCGACGGTCGACGAGCGCATTGCCTCCAACTGCCTGAAGGTCGACAGCGACGGCGCCTATTGGGGCTTCCGCAATCACTGTGGCTACAGCGTGCAGTTCGCTTATTGCCTGCAGCATGGCAGCGACGCGATGACGGCGTGCGGCGCCAATGGCGGCGGCAGCGTGCCGGGCAGCGTCTCGGCCAACGGCTTTGGCGCGCTGTTCGCGGACACCAGCCTGGTCGAGCGCGGCGTCGAGCACGATTTCCGCTGGGTCGGCTGCCGCGGCGGCGCCGGCGAAGTCGCCGCCCGCCTCGACGAGGCCGAGCCGGCCTCGGGCCGCTGCCTCAGCGCCGGCGCGACGCGCGCGAACTGAACCGAACGCAAACCACCATGGGGGTATGGATGAAACGGACGATCGCCGGATTTTCGGCCGCGCTGCTGGCGCTCAACGGGCTCAGCGGGGCGGCGTGGGCCGCGGACTGCGCCTCGCAGGCGGATTCGGCGGCGCTTCGGACCGCCGCCCTGCAGCAGGCCCTGATGGTCGCCGCCTTCAGCTGCCACGACGTGGCGCGCTACAACCGCTTCGTCCTGGATCATCAGCCCGAGTTGATCGATGCCGACGCCAGGCTGAAGGCGTTCTTCGTGCGCCGCGACGCCCGCCATAGCGACGCCGGTTATCACACCTACAAGACCGAGCTCGCCAATGCCGCTTCGCTGCGCAGCATCCGCGACGATGCGTTCTGCGGCGGGGCCGACGATGCGTTCGACGTCGCGGCGGGGCCGCTGAGCCTCGCGGCCGCCGTCGATGCGCAGCCTTGGGTCCTGGCGGCATCGTTCCCCACCTGTCCGGGCACGGCGCCCCTCCTGCAGACGGCTGCCGCTGCGCCGCCACCGCGTGCGGAGCGTTCCAACGACGATGCGGCGGACGATCGCGACGGCGACGACCGCGCACCGCCGCGTTGGCGTCACGATCGCGCGCCGCGGCCTGCCGCGTTCGCGGAGCGGCCGTCCGACCAAGCGGCGGCGGGAATCTCGGTGCCCCAGCCGCATCGCAAGATCGAGGCCGACGGTACGCTGTAAAAAAGGCTAAGCCGCGGCTTCCTGGATGGCGTCGACCACCGTGCTCACGACGCTGCGCACCAGGGCCTCGTCGTCGCCTTCGGCCATGACGCGGATGACGGGCTCGGTGCCGGACTTGCGCACCAGCAGGCGGCCCGAGCCGTTGAGGCGGGCCTCGCCGTCCTTGATGCAGGCGGCGACGCGGGCATTGGCGAGCGGCGAGCCCTTCTGGAAGCGCACGCTTTCGAGCACCTGCGGCAGCGGCTCGTAGAGATGCGCCGCCTCGCTGGCGGGCTTGCCTTCGGCGGCGAGCGCCGCCAGCACCTGCAGCGCCGCGATCAGCCCGTCGCCGGTCGGCGAGAAGTCGCTCATCACGATGTGCCCCGACTGTTCGCCGCCGATGTTGAAGCCGCCCTTCTGCATCTGCTCGATGACGTAGCGATCGCCGACCTGGGCGCGGGCGAGCTTGAGGTTCAGGGATCTGAGATAGCGGTCGAGCCCGGCGTTCGACATCACCGTGCCGACCACGCCGCCGCCCTTGAGCTGGTTGCTCTTCGCCCAGGAGCGCGCCAGCAGCGCCAGGATCTGGTCGCCGTCGATGATGCGGCCGTTCTCGTCGGCCATCACGACGCGGTCGGCGTCGCCGTCCAGCGCGATGCCGAAATTGGCCCGCGTCTCGCGCACCTTCTCAGACATCGCTTCCGGCACGGTCGAGCCGCAGCCCGAATTGATGTTGAAGCCGTCTGGCGCGACACCGAGCGGGATGATCTCGGCACCCAGTTCCCACAGCACTTCGGGCGCGACCTTGTAGGCGGCGCCGTTGGCGCAATCGATGACGATGCGCAGGCCCTCGAGCGTCAGCTCGCCCGGGAAGGTGCGCTTGGCGAACTCGATGTAGCGCGCCTGCGAATCGTCGACGCGCTTGGCGCGGCCGAGCTTGGGCGAAGTGGCGAGCCCGGACTCCAGGCCGTTGTCCATCAGCGCCTCGATCGCCGTCTCATGCTCGTCGGAGAGCTTGCGGCCGTCGGGGCCGAAGAATTTGATGCCGTTGTCCTGGTATTGGTTGTGCGAGGCGGTGATCATCACGCCCATGTCGGCGCGCAGCGAACGCGTCAGCATGGCGACCGCCGGCGTCGGCAGCGGACCGAACAGGAAGACGTCCATGCCGACCGAGGTGAAGCCGGCGACGAGCGCGGACTCGATCATGTAGCCGGAGAGGCGCGTGTCCTTGCCGATCACGACCCGGTGGCGATGTTCGCCGCGGGTGAAGATGCGCCCGGCGGCCATACCGGCGCGCATCGCGATGCCCGGAGTCATGGCGGCGGAATTGGCGCGGCCGCGAATGCCGTCCGTGCCGAAATACTTCTTGTCCACTTGAAGCTTTCCCCCTGCTCCCCGGTCGTTTCGAGGACCAAACATCCTGAACGTATCACACATTTGCCCGGCGGCACGACTACGGCGGGCCTTAGTTAACGATGGCCGGTGGGCGCTCGGCATGGCCGTTGCGCCACGGCCATCGTCCGGCTACGGACCATTTACCGAAAGGGCGCCGCTGGCGAAATATGCTGGCCGGCTCGCGTTTCAGCCGGCAACAATCGACAACGCAGCCGCACGGATCGGCCGCTTATCGGCGCGCCGCGCTGACGCAATCCGCAACATATCTTGTGTCGCGCAGCGGCGAGGCGGGCGCATACAACCCGTTGCGAAGCGAGGTTTGGAGTTCGCATTGGCAGAAAACATTCCGTTCATCGATCTGCAGGCACAGCGCCGTCGTCTCGGCGAGCCGCTCAATCGCGCCATTCAGGCCGCGGTCGAAGGCGGCCAATGGGTGCTGGGGCCGCAAGTCGCCGAACTCGAGGAAAGACTCGCCTCGTTCGCCGGGGTCAAGCATTGCATCGCCTGCGCCAACGGCACCGATGCGCTGCTGCTCGTGCTGCGGGCCTGGGACATCGGCCCGGGCGATGCCGTCTTCGTGCCGGCCTTCACCTTCGCTGCCTCGGCCGAAGTCGTCGCCCTCGCCGGCGCCTCGCCGGTATTCGTGGACGTGCTTGAGGACACCTACAACATGGATCCCGCCAGCCTGGAGGCGGCGATCGCGCTGGTCCGGCGCGAAGGCAGGCTGAGGCCGCGCGCCATCATGCCGGTGGATCTGTTCGGCCAGCCGGCCGACTACCGCAGCCTCGAGCCGATTGCGGCGCGCGAAAATCTCAAGCTGCTCGCCGACACGGCGCAGGGCTTCGGGGCCACGCTGGACGGACGGCGGACGGGAAGCATCGGCGACGCTTCGGCGACGAGCTTCTTCCCCGCCAAGCCGCTCGGCTGCTATGGCGACGGCGGCGCGACGTTCACCGACGACGACGCGCTGGCCGAGCTCCTGCGCTCGCTGCGCATGCACGGGCAGGGCAGCGACAAGTACGAAAATATACGGATCGGCATGAACTCGCGGCTCGACACGATCCAGGCGGCGATCCTGCTCGAAAAGATGAAAATCTTCCCCGACGAGATCGAGAAGCGCGAGGCGGTGGCGCAGCGCTACAGCGCGGCGCTCGGCAGCTCGAACCGCATCCGCGTTCCATATGTCATCGCGGGCGCGCAGTCGACCTGGGCGCAATACACCATCCAGGTTCCCGATCGCGACAAGCTGCAGGCCGAGCTGAAGGCGCACGGCATTCCGACCGCGGTCTACTATCCGATCCCGCTGACCGCCCAGAAGGGCTATCGCGCCTATCCGGCCGCGCCGACCCCGGTTTGCGACAGGATTTGCCGTACCGTTGTAAGCCTTCCCATGCATCCGTACCTGGAGCCCGAGATACAGGACAGTGTCACGAAAACCATATTGAAGGTAGTTTAGGGCTGGCCATAGCAAAAACGGCACAGGACGTAGTAAAACTGTCGCGCAAATCGCCCCAATCTGGGCAGTCTGCGGGGGCGGAAATTTATCGTACAACCGGCAGGAACCGGCTCGGCCGTGCGTTAGTATAGGACGAATGGCGTTTGGGGAGGTTGCCCAGGCGGGCGACCAAGTGGGGCTTTGGGATGCATGGCGTGATGAACGATTCGGTCGCCGCTGGAATTCTGTTCGGCGCCCTGATGGCATCGCTGTTGATATTGATTAATGCGCGTTCCATCGGCGAGTTGTTGGGCGTCATGGATTATCCCGATGCGTTCCGGAAACGGCACGCCGAGGTAACCCCCTTGGTCGGCGGCCTCGCCATCATGGTGCCCATCATCCTGTGGGCCGGCGCCTCGCTGATCTGGAACGTCTCGCTCGACGGCAAACTGTACCTGGCTGTGCTGCTGTGCGGCGCCGGCGCCACCTTGGTCGGCTATGCCGACGATCAGAGCTCGACCTCGCCCTCCAGCCGCCTGTTGTCGCTGTTCCTGCTGACCGCGATCGCGCTCGTCGTCGACCCCGAACTGGTGCCGGCGCAGATCAACTGGGGCAGCTTCGAGGCCACGGCGATTCCGCAATGGCTGGCCTACATCCTCATCGCCGTCGCGATGACCGGCTACGTCAACTCCGTGAACATGGCCGACGGCCAGAACGGCATCGTCACCGGCATGTATGTCATCTGGGCGGGCTGCCTGATGCTGGTCACCGGCGGCGGCGCCGCCGGCGTCTCGCAGGCGCTGTTCGAGACCGTGCTGGTGACCTTCCTGTTCAACATGGGCGGGCGGGTGTTTCTCGGCGATTCCGGCTCCTACGGCGTGACCTTCGCCTTCGGCATCCTGGCGATCATGGCGCACAATCGCTGGGGCGTATCGGCCGAAACCATCGTCGTGTGGTTCTTCATTCCGGTGATGGATTGCATCCGGCTCATGGTGTCGCGCGCCTTGCAGGGCCAGGCGCCGTCCGACGCGGATCGCGATCATTTCCATCACCGCCTTCAGGACCGGGTCGGCAAGACCTACGCGCTGTGCATCTATCTGGGGGCGGTCGGCACCTCGTCCGTCGTCGCCTCCATACTGCCGCGGACGGCGCTCGTCTGCATGGTCCTGCTGACGGCGTTCTATTTCAGCTTCGCCTGGCTGACGGAAGCCGACGGCGTCGCAGTGCAGGCCGACGGCGACGAAGCGCCTGCGGACCGTGTGCCGGCCTCCGACACTGCGAATATCGTGAAGTTCGACAGCAAAGATAGTTCGACCGGCCGAAAGTGAGCGCTTTGCCTCCTGTCCACGCACCGGCGCAGGCTGTCAGAGCCGACGACTTCTGGGCCGGCGAAGTGATCTTCGCTTCGTATCGCTTCCTTGCGTCCCATGCCGGCGCCATCCTGGCCGCGCTGTGGCTGCCGCTGCTCCTCGCTGCTGCGACGCTGCTGGCGACCTTCAAGGTCTATTTCACGCTGCTGGCGCTCTATCTCGTCGCGCCCGACGCCCGCCTCGCCAGCCTGACGGCGAGCGCCACCGTCGTGGGCCTGCTGGTGTGGCTGTTCCTCAACGCCATCGTCACGGCGCGCGTCGCGCGCGTCGTCGGCGGGGAGCGCGTTCCCGGCCTGCTCGAGTTCCGCGCCATGGCGCCGGAGGCGCGGCTGTATGCGGCGCTGCTGCGCTATCTTCTGGTCCTGGTCATCGTCGGCATCCTGGGGCTCGCGGCGGTGCGCTTCGTCGCGGGCTTTCTGCCCGGCATGCTGTCGGACTATGCGCTGTGGTTCTACGCTCTGGGCATGGCGGCCTTCGCGATCGTGTTTTCCCTGCGTTGCGGCCTCTTGATGCCGGTCCTGGCCTTGCGCGAACGGCAGCGCATCCTGCGCCGCAGCTGGGAGCTTTCGCGCGGCCGCGCCTGGCAATTCGCCTTGTTGTGGCTGGCGCTGACGGCGTTGCCGACGATCCTGATCCAGATGCTGAGCGAGTTCCTGATGCGCTCGGTGATCGAAGGTTTCGCCGACGCCGGCAGCATGACGCTGGCGACAGCGGCGGACAGCCTGGCGGCGCACGGTTCGGCGATTGCCGCCATCGTCCTGACGCTGACCCTGTCGTCCTTGGCCGGCATCGTGCCGACGACCGTCGGCTCGTACATCGCCTATTCGAGGCTCGGGCAGCAGCCCTGATCGCCGCCTTGCCTCGGAGCGGGAAAACGGCTTCATCGTTGCGCCATGCGGGTCGATCAGTTCGATTTCGAGTTACCGGAAGATCTCATCGCGCTCAGGCCGGCGGTACCGCGCGACGCGGCCCGCCTGCTCGTCGTTCGCGCCGGCGGCGCGCTTGAGCACGCCCATGTCCGCGATCTGCCGCAATACCTGAACGCCGACGACGTGCTGGTCGTCAACGACACCAAGGTGATCTCGGCGCGGCTGCGCGGCCGGCGCATCGGCCGGGGCGACGCCGAACCCAGGATCGAGATCATGCTCCACCGCCGGCTGGGGCCCGACGCGTTCCTCGCCTTCGCGCGGCCGGCGCGCAAGCTCGCGGTCGCAGATCGCCTGGCGCTCGGCGAGACGCTCGAGGCCACTGTCGCCGCGCGCGGTGAGGGCGGCGAGGTCGAGGTGCGCTTTGCCCTGGCCGGCGCGGCGCTCGACGCGGCGCTCGCCGCGGAGGGCGAGATTCCGCTGCCGCCCTATATCGCTGGCAAGCGCCCCACCGATCCGCGCGACGCGCACGACTACCAGACCATCTTCGCGCGGGCCGAAGGTTCGGTCGCGGCGCCGACGGCGGGCCTGCATTTCACACCCGGCCTGCTGGCCGATCTGGCGGTGAAGGGCATCGCGCGCGAAAGCGTGACGCTGCAGGTCGGCGCCGGGACGTTTCTTCCGGTCAGCGCCGACGACACCGAGCGCCACCGGATGCATCCGGAGTGGGCGACGCTGACGCCCGGTGCCGCCGATCGACTGAACCGGGTTCGCCGTGCCGGCGGCCGCATCGCCGCAGTCGGCACGACCTCGCTGCGCACGCTGGAGAGCGCCGCCGCGCCGGACGGCACGCTGCGGCCGTTCGACGGCGAGACCGACATCTTCATCACCCCCGGCTACCGCTTTCGCACCGCGGAGATATTGCTCACCAATTTCCACCTGCCGCGCTCGACCCTGTTCATGCTGGTCAGCGCCTTTTGCGGCCTCGAGGTGATGCGCCGCGCCTATGCCGAGGCCGTTCGCGAGCGCTATCGCTTCTATTCCTATGGCGACGCCTGCCTGCTATTGCGTCCCCCGCCATGAACGATTTCCGGTTCGAGATCACGGCGCGCGACGGCGCCGCGCGTGGCGGCGTCATCCGCACGCCGCGCGGCGACATCCGCACGCCCGCCTTCATGCCGGTCGGCACGGCTGGCACCGTCAAGGCGATGCTGCCGCAGTCGGTGCGCGAGACCGGCGCCGACATCCTCCTGGGCAATACCTATCACCTGATGCTGCGGCCGGGGGCGGAGCGCATCGCGCGGCTGGGCGGCCTGCACCGTTTCATGGACTGGGAGCGACCGATCCTGACGGATTCGGGCGGCTTCCAGGTGATGTCGCTCGCCAAGCTGCGCAAGATCACCGAGGAAGGCGTGCGCTTCCGCTCGCATATCGACGGGCATGAGGAGTTTCTCGACCCCGAGCGCGCCATGGAGATCCAGCGTCTTCTCGGCTCGGACATCCAGATGGTGCTCGACGAATGCCCCGCCTATCCGGCGACGCGTGCCGACATCGAGAAATCGCTGGAACTCTCCATGCGCTGGGCAAGGCGCTCGAAGGCGGCGTTCGGCGAGCAGCCGGGGCATGCCTGCTTCGGCATCGTGCAGGGCGGTGTCTTCGGCGACCTGCGCGCCCGTTCCGCGCAGGCGCTGCGCGAGATCGGCTTCGACGGCTATGCGGTCGGCGGCCTCGCGGTCGGCGAATCGCAGGCGGCGATGTTCGACACCCTGGCGGCGACCGAACCGCACCTCCCGGCCGAGCGTCCGCGCTATCTGATGGGCGTCGGCAAGCCGGACGACATCGCCGGCGCGGTCCTGCGCGGAATCGACATGTTCGACTGCGTCCTGCCGACTCGCTCGGGACGCAACGGGCAGGCATTTACCAAGAATGGCCCCGTCAATCTGCGCAATGCGCGATTCGCCGACGATTCGGCGCCGCTCGAGCCGGATTGCGCCTGCCCTGCCTGTCGCCAGTTCAGCCGCGCCTATCTGCACCACTTGGTAAAGGCTGGGGAGATCATGGCCTCGATGCTGCTGACCTGGCACAATCTGCATTATTTCCAGATTGTCATGGCGCAGTTGCGGGCCGCCATCGGCGAGGGCCGGGTGGCCGAGGTCGCGGCGCAAATCATGGCCGCCTATCCCCGCAAGGGGGGCGAAAATACCGCTGAAAACCTCGATTGACCCCCGCGGGACCCCCACCTATGGTCCGCCCGCGTTTGGCCGAGCCCGTAGCTCAGCGGCAGAGCATCTGACTTTTAATCAGAGGGTCGATGGTTCGATCCCATCCGGGCTCACCAGGCGCAATGAAACTACTCCCAGTATCAAGCGTTTGGTTGGCGACGACGCTGGGATTTGGCCACCGATTGGGAGCGATATTGTTGCGGTAGAGCAACAGATTAGCTGGTCATTTGGTTGACAAAAATCGGCCTGTCGCGTTAAGTGAAGCAAGTTTGATCAGGAGGAATTTCATGTTGCGGAAATTTGGTGCGGTCGCATTGGCGTCGGCATTGTTGGTATCGACTGGAACCGCAGCGTTCGCGGCGCCTGCCTCCGATCAGGCCGCTCTGGCGCCTGGCAAGCCGGCTGGCGTGCGTGAAGCAGCAATGCACGCGCCGCTCTGGGTCTGGATCGCCGGTATCGGCTTCGTGGCTCTCGGCATCGGCCTTGTCGCGTCCGGCAGTGGCAACGGCCATTCCGGCGGCTCGACGACGGCCACCCATACCCTCTAAGACTTAACCGTCTGGTTGGAATGAATCTCGAGGACCGTTGGCTTGCGAAGGCCAACGGTCCTCGAATCATGTCTGCACCCAGCCAGTCTTCGAGACGAAACGCCGACCGCAGCCGAGTGGCGATTCTCCGATCAGCTCAGCCCGCGCTGAGCGGTGGTCTCAATATCTCCAGTTCCACCGTCGGTCCCTTGGGGTGGAAATGCAGGATCGAGCGCCACACCCGGCCCGACTGGACGCTGACCCAATAGGTGTTGGTATAGGTCCAGTCGAGGCTGTCGGCGTGACAGGTCTCATCGACGCGGATCGTGTCCAATTGCTGGCCCAGGATCGTGGTCGGATCCGCGCCCGCCGGCCGCACATCACAATTCACCGGCACCGCGAAGTAGCCGATGTCGGCGAAGTCGCCGGTCCAGGAATAAGCATGCGGCTGGCGCCAGTCCTCGGGCGGGCTCGCCTGCGACGCGAAGCCCGACAGATCTGCGCCGAAGCCGGCGGTGCGCACGATGCGGCCGTTGCGGGTGCTGATCGCGATTCGCGCCGCCGAGGTCCATAGCCGCTCGCCGTTGGTATCCAGCGCCAGGATCAGGATCTGCTCGCGGCTGCCGTCGATGCGCACGCCCAGTGTCGCATAGGGAATGGAGGCCGCGTCGCCCAGCGCCACCGGCGCGTCGCGATTCTCCCAGGACGACCGCGCCGCCTGCAGCAGCGCCAGCCAGTCGCCGCCGCCATCCGAACTGCAGCCGGCCAGCAGTGCCGCGGCGGCCAGCGCGCCGGCGCTGCGCAATGTACGGGCACGGACTCTAGGGCGCGGTGATTTCATCGATATGTCCAAGCACTTCGCCGTAGCTGGTGGCGCGGGTGTCTTCGAAGAGCGAATCGTCCTGCTCCAGTCGCTGGCCGCCGTCGCGCGTCAGCGACCGCAGGTCCAGATCGTACGACGATTGGCTGTAGAACGGCAGCGCCCATTCGAACGGGATGTGGATGACGATGCCCTTGTCGAAGCTGCCCTCGCCGAACTTGGCGAACGGCACGTTGGTGAAGGTGGCGAAGGCGCCGATCTCGACGCCGGTGTCGAACCGCCTTGTCACCTCGAAGGTCGCACCGTAGTCGCCGGCGAGGTAGCGCCCGGCATGGACCGCGAAGTTCAGGCCGTACCAGGGCGACTGGTAGTAGGCGGTGATGTGGCCGGTCAGGACGTGATAGCCCTGCACGCCGAACAGGCGGTCGAAATCGCGTTTCCAGACGTCGTAGATATCGATGCCGAGCGAGAATCGCTGGCCCTCGGGCCGCCACAGGGCCTGCACGCCGCCACCGGCGAACATGCTCTCCAGGTAGCCGGCCTTGGCCTCGAAATAGACGTCACGCGTGATGCGCGTGCGATAGTTCGCCTGCAGCAGGGCGATGCCGTAGGCGCCTTGGCTTTCATATTGCAGGAGATCGGTGCGGACATGCGGCAGCACGCTGTTGGGCGGCAGGCTGAAATCGAAATCGTTGTAGATGTTGGCCTCGCCGCGGCCTTCGAAGCTCAGCTGCGGCGTGACTTCGATGCTGGCATCGAGCGCGGCATAGAGCTGGATCTGGAACGGGCGGTTGGGATCGAACAGGCCCTCGCGCAGGCCCGGCCCGATGTCCCAATGAAGGCGCGGATAGCTGTCGCCCCAACCGCGGTCGAGCACCGGATTGGCCAGCGGCGGCGGCGCCAGGGACACGACGTCGCCGAGCTGGTTCGCGGTGCCGTAGGTCGAGACGGCGCGCTCCAGGGCGCTGCGCACGATCTGGAAGTCGCGCTCCGGCATGCCGTTCTTCACCGAGACCAGATGGAAGATCTCGACGTCGGACGGCGTGTCCGTCATCAGCACCCGCGCGATGCGCCCCGCGGCCTCGCTTTCGGAGCTGTAGTGCGAATTGTTGAAATAGAGCCAGAGCATGCCGGGATTGACCGACAGGGCTTCGACGGTGACTTGTTGGGCGGTGACGTCGTCGCGGATCTTGCGCTCCAGCTCGGCGCCATAGAGCACCGGTGGCGATGCGCCGTCAGGCGGCGCCGCGTCGCCGGTGCCGTCCGTTTCGCTCGCCAGCGCCGCCGAGCGGTGCGAAACCGTACAGACCGCGACCTGGCCCGACATGTCGCTCTGGTCGTAGAGCGCCACTGTGTCGACCTGCGCCGCGATAGCGGCGGCGATGTGCGCGTAGCGATCGCATTGCGTGCTGGCGAGCTGCGTCAGACGGGCGTCCACCAGCAGGGTGCGGCCCTGCATGTCGACGTCGTGTACGCCGGCATTTTCGCTCATCAGCGCGGCGGTCACCGCCAGCGCGTCCGGGCTGGCCGGCGGCAGCTGGACCCAGGGCAGGGTCGCGACACCGCCGGGGCGCGGCTTGTTGCGGTCGATAAGCGTGGTGAGCGCATCGACCTGTTGCCGGGAGGTGCGGATCAGGGGCGGCGGAATGTTCGGGCCGAAGCGCTGCGGCGACACGGCGACCGTCGGATCGGCGGCCAGACTCAGCGTCACGCCGTAGCTGGTGCCGTAGAACCAGCCGGCCGATACGGTCGCAACGTCGTAGAGCCTGTAGGAGGCGCCGACGTTCACCGGAATCCGCGTCTTGAAGGAGCCGCCGGCCTCTTCGCCGGTGTAGTGGTCGCTGCTGTATTCGACGATGAGGTTCAGCCCGTCGATCGGCGACTTCCAGGTCACGCCGCCGAAGACGCCGACCTTCAGTCCGCGAAACAGCTGGTTCGAGTTCAGCTGGCCGCCGCCGGTCAGGCCGTTGCCGCGGTTCTCGAAGGACGGGAACAGCAGGGCGAACGGATTGTGGAAGACGCTGTTGTCGGCCAGGCGTCCCCAGCCGATGCCGGCGGTGACGTCGAAGTCCTCCAGTCGCTTGGAGGCGACGAGATACTCCGCGCCGTAGATGCCGGTGCCGATAAGGTCGCGGGCGCCGAGCGAGATTTCCGGAAAATATTCGTCTTCCCGGGACAGGCGGACCTTCATGCCGAAGCTGCGGTCGTAGTAGTTGTGCGAACCGCGAAAATTGAGGATGTGGCTGAAGCGGAACGAAGCTTCCAGCCAGGGCAATATCTGGAAGCCGAAATTGTAGCGCTGCGTGCCCTGCAGGGCGCCGACCGTCAGGGCGAACTGGCCGTCGGGCGCCATGCGGGCGCTGGGCATGTCCAGCAGGCCGATCTCGCCATAGGTCGTGCGCGACAGCGTGAAGGCGTCCTTTTCCTGGGCAAGGGCGCCCGGCACATGGATCAGCAGCAGCGCGCCGGCGACGGTGGCAAGGCGGACGCACTTCGCCCTGCAGGCTCGGACCTGACTCACATGCCGCCTTGCCAGCCCGATAGACGAGTTGTTTGAAACGGCCATTTCAGCCGGTGCCGATCCTTCGAAGCGCCGATAATGCAATTCTACCCTACAAAATCAATGCGATAGCAATCGCGCCGGGCGGCGCCTCGCGGGGTTGCGCACGACTTGGCGGAAGCAACCGTATCGCGCCGACACTATCGCGCAGCCGCGGCAGGTTGTTGTTTTTTGGGCGTGGCAGTCCTGCGACCAATCGGCCAGCGCTCGCAGCCGCGCGACGGAGCACGACGTCTGTATTAACACTTAAAGTGGTGTTCTATAATCAAGCCCGCAATTGCAGCAGCTTTCGTCCCAGCTTCAACACCAGCGCGAGATCGACGGGCAGCGCGCCCAGATGGCGGCGCCGCGACGCGAGGCATTCGAGGTTTCCCCGCAGCACGGCGCTCGCCGATTTGGTGCTGTGGCCGCCATAGCCGAAATCGATCTGGGTGTGGGGGATGTAGCGCAGGCGGAAATCGTGCAGTTCCACGACCCGCAGCATGAAATCGTAGTCGGAGGCGAATTTGAGCCTGGTGTCGAACTCGCCGACGGCCTGGGCGACATGCCGGCGCACATAGAACGTCGGATGCGCCGGCGTCCAGCCCCAGCGGAAGGCGCCGCGGCGTCGCTGGCTCGATTTCCAGACGCGGATCGGCTTCTTGCCGAGATGGTCCCTGACGATCACCAGATCGCCATAGACGACGTCCGCCTCGGCGAGGCCGTCGGCGATCCGGGCCAGCGCGAATTCGTCGTGAAACGCGTCGTCCGAGTTGAGGAAGCCGACCGCCTCGCCGCGGAACGCCCTAAGGCCCTTGTTCATTGCGTCGAACAATCCGTCGTCGGGTTCGGACACGAACTGCACGCCGGGACCGGCCGCGTTAGAGGCGATCTCGATCGTGCGGTCGGTCGAGCCGCCGTCCAGGATCAGAAGTTCCTTGTCCTTGTGGGTCTGGCGCAGGAACGAGTCGATCGCAAAGCCGATCGTCCGTTCGGCGTTCAGGCAAACCATGACGACGCTGATCTGCATGGGCTTCTCAAGGAAGGAAAAATTCGGCTTGAGCGCTCGGCGCGAACGCCCGCCGGCCGCCCGGAAAATTTCGCGCGTCAGACAATGGAGGCTTCGGGCAATCTCGCAGCGGCCGCGGTGCCGGGACGCGCGTCGCGCGCGACCTGCTCCACGATCCAGTCATAGGTGCGCCGGATGCCGCTCTCCAGGTCGCAGTCCGGCGCCCAGCCAAGCCGTTCCTGGATCAGCCTGTTGTCCGAGTTCCGGCCGCGAACGCCCAGGGGGCCGGGAATGAATCGCTTGGCGATGGTCTTGCCGGCGATGCCGGCGATCATGTCGGCGAGGCCGCCGATGGAAATCATGCGATCCGAACCGATGTTGAGCGGACCGGCGACGTCCGAACGCATCAGCTTGATCGTTCCGGTGACGCATTCGTCGATGTAGAGGAAACTGCGGGTCTGGCCGCCGTCGCCCCAGATCTCGATTTCGCCGCCGTCCGCCGCCATGGCGATCTTGCGGCACAGCGCGGCGGGCGCCTTCTCGCGGCCGTTGTTCCAGGCACCTTCCGGGCCGAACACGTTGTGATAGCGGGCGATGCGTGCGGCGATGCCGTAGTTCCGCGCATGCGCCTGGAACAGCCGCTCGCTGAAGAGTTTCTCCCAGCCATAGTCGCTGTCCGGCGCGGCCGGATAGGCGCTGGCTTCGTCGCATTTGGGATTGTCGGGATCGCGCTGATTGTGCTCGGCATAGACGCAGGCCGAGGACGAGTAGAAAACGCGCCGGCTCTGGGTCCGGCGCACGGCTTCCAGGACGTTGAGGTTGACCTGGACCGAATTGCTCATCACCGCCGCGTCGTGGTCGCCGGTGAAGATGTAGCCGGCGCCGCCCATGTCGGCGGCCAGCTGATAGACTTCGTCGAACTGGCGGTCGACCGCCAGACGCGCGAAGCCCGGATCGCACAGATTGCCGACGGCGAACTCGTCGGCGTCGGTCTTGCTGTAGGCCGGATGCTTGAGATCGACGCCGCGCACCCAGTGACCCTGGCGGCGCAGCGTTCTGACGAGGTGATGCCCGATAAAGCCGCCCGCTCCGCACACTAGAATATGCTTGCGCATGGCCCCGTTCCCGCGTCGAGCTCAAGCTTGGAGGTGGCGCCACGGCGCTTGATTCCGATCATCGCGCAGCGTACCGCAGACCCGGAATGTTGAACAGCGGCGGCCGCGGCTGCGGCCTGGCGGCCTTAACCGAAATCCGACGGCCACAGGCGGCCTGGGTGCCGCGGCGGCGGGCCGCCCTGTCCAAACCGTAACGGCGCGGGAATGCCAGTTGCATAGAACAGGACCGGATATATGTTATCCGCGCCTTCAACCGGGTGAGTAGAATGTCAACAGCCGACGCGGTCCATGCTTCCGCGCCTCGCCCGTCGGTGGGGGTCGCATCGCACGCCGTGCAGATGCCGGCCGGCGACGTCGCCGATCCGCCCCTGAACCTGCGCTATTTCGTGAACACGGTCCGGGCGAACTGGCTGCTCATCGTCGGCATCGTGATCGGTTGCCTGGCGGTCGGGTTCGCTTACGGCGTGCTGAGCCGGCCGCACTACAAGGCGACGGTCATCCTCGCGCCGGCGACCAACCCGACGGCAGCATCGGCCGGCACCGCGTCGTTCGGCAATTATCGCGATCTGGCGAGCCTCGCCGGCGTCAGCCTGCCCACCGAGAGCAACAAAGCGACCGCGGTCGCGCTGCTCAGCTCCTGGATCGTGACGGATCGTTATGTCCGCGATGCCAAGCTCGAGCCCATCCTCTTCGCGAAGGATTGGGATCCCGCGACCAAGACCTGGAAGGACGGCAAGGAGCCGGACTACTGGATGCGGTTCATGATGTTCAATTCGCTGCGCACGGTGGATCCGGACCAGAAGACGGGCTTCACCTTCCTCTCCATCGAATGGACCGATCCGGTTCAGGCCGCGCAATGGGCCAACGGCATGGCGCAGGAAGTCAACGACTACATGCGCCAGAAGGCGATCGACGACGCGCAGCGCCATATCAACTTCCTGAACAAGCAATTGGACGTGACCACCAACTCCGATCTCAGGCTGGTGCTGTCGTCGCTCGAGGAGTCGGAACTGAAGAACCTGATGATGGCGTCGGGCAACAGCGAGTTCGCCTTCAAGGTCGTCGATCCGGCCGTCGTCCCAAAGGTCCGCACCGGACCGCACCGCATGCTCATTCTCCTCGGTAGCCTGTTCGTCGGCTTGACGCTCAATTTCGGCTGGATCCTGTTCCGACATTTCTGGCGCGGCGTGATGCGGAACTATTAGGACTGGCGCCTGTTCTAGGCCTCGACCGCGACCGGCGCGGGCGCTTCCGCGGCGGGCTGCGGACGCCGCCCGAAGACCTTCATCTCCAGCGGCGATTCCAACAACACGATCGTCGTCAGGATGGCCGGAAAGCGATAGCGCGACGCCGTCCCGAAGTTGAAGACGATGACGCCGAACACGAAACAGAACATCGCCAGCGCCAGCAGCAGGAAGGTCTTCTTTTCGAAGGACGCCTTGCTCCTGAAAAACAGGTACACCATGAACCCGGTGACCAGCAGGTTTTCGACGGCCTGCACGAATTGCAGGCTGCCCGACGCATCCCAGGGCAGCGGCTTGATGAAGAAGTAGATTCCCGAGACGAGGCCGACGCGCAGCAGGTCCAGCGGCCCGGCAAAGCCGCCGATGATCCCCTGACCGCCATCCTCCGCATACAGGGCCTGGCGATAGACATTGATGTCGGTCAGGACCAGGTCGCCGAACGCCAGCAGGCCCGCGACGAAGCCCACCAGCAGGAGAATAATGCGCAACAGGCGCGGCAGGCGGCTGAGTTTCAGCACCAGCAGGCTCGGCAGCGAAGCCACCAGGATGAAGGTGTTTTCGAATTTGATGGTGAAGAGCGCGGCCAGGAAGAGCAGGGCACGGATCCATCTGCTGCGGAAAATGGCGATCATCGCCAGCAGCATGAAGGCGACGATGAACGTGTCGCGCAGGCCGGTTGCGCTGTAGAGCGCCAGGCTGGGATAGCCGAGCATGAAGACCAGGCTCATGCGCGAGAGGTAGCGTTTCGCATAGAGGTAATCGAACAGCAGCAGATACACGAATGTCGACGCGAAGGAGGTGTCGACGACCGTGTGATAGGACGGCATCGGAATCAGGAAGAACAGCCATGCCGCGACATAGACCGGGGTCCCCACCACGATCGTGAAATCCAGCTGCCGAAGATTCCTGACCTGCATCAGGTACTGAAATTGGTCGGGCATGTAGCTGGGATCGAACAGGACGTGGTTCGTCAGGAACGGCAGGAAGCAATGAAGCAGAAGGAAGAAGACCAGATAGGCCGAATAGCCCCTGACGATCGCCAGCGTCGCCAGCAGGGCAAGGCACACCCCGAAAGAAGCGAAATTCGAGAAGAGAAGACTGCTCATCGCGCGGCGCTGGTTTTCGGCCTGGACGTGTTTCGGACGTGAACGCTATGGCCAATCGCGCGGCCCGGCAAATTCGGCAGTGTCCGGGGCGCCGCGGGCCGTATCAGAAGCGCCGCCGGATCCCCAGGCCGATCATGGTGCTCTCGTCGGCGTCGAGCGAATAGAAGCCCCAGGCGCCGGACCGGTGATAGGTGCGAAACTCGACGTCCCAGCCGGTCGTCCCGGGAACCGCGACGGCGAATTCGGCCGACAGGTAGTTCAGCAGGTTCTTTTTGCTGCCGCGCTGGGAGGTCGGATATTGCTGCGGCGGATTTATCGCGTAGGACGGTCCCATATAGACCGAGAAGCTGGTCGGCAGGGTCCGGCTCCAGGAAAACTGATTGTACTCGAAGCCGAGGCCGAGCGCCGCGCTCTGGTAGTTATGACCCAGCGTGTATTGCGTGAGCTGGGCCTCGCCCATGAGCGACCAGCCCCAGCCCAGATAGGCCAGCCGGCCGTCGAGCGCGACGCCGACCATGGCGTTCTGCCAATGGAATTTGCCGGCGACGAAGTCGGTGAAATAGTAGTTCGTCGCCGGCCCGCTGTAGAGCGACACCGACCAGCCGGTTTCGCGCGCGTGCGCGCTGAGCGGCAGGACGGCGGCGAGGGCAGCGGCAAGCACAAGACAGGATCGGCGGCTCACGTCGTCCCCTTCGGCCAACGATGACTTTGAATCGGCGCACTATACTGGCCCTCGGATCGTTCGTCACGATGCGAAGGCGCGCCCGATCGGCGCATCGCACGCCTTCGTTTTGAAGGTTGGACATGGTGAACGGGGCCTCGCGCCTGCGCCTGGAATCCGCGTTGGCGCCGGCGCAAAGCGGGGCGCGATGGTTCGCTTGAAATCGGCGGGGTCTTGGGCTCAAGTGCGGCGCGCCAGGCGTGGGCGCGCGCCGATTGCAACACACACCGGACAGTTGAAGAATACAGCCATGAAAAAAGCCGTGATTACCGGTGTGACCGGGCAGGACGGGGCGTATCTTGCGGAATTGCTGCTTGCCAAGGGCTACGAAGTCCATGGCATCCGCCGGCGGACCTCGCTGTTCAATACGGCGCGCATCGATCACCTCTATCAGGATCCGCATGAATCCGATGTGCGGTTCTTCCTGCACTATGGCGATCTGACCGACAGCAGCAGCCTGGTGCGCGTGCTGCAGGAGGTCCAGCCGGACGAAATCTACAATCTCGGCGCCCAGAGCCACGTGCATGTCTCGTTCGAGGAACCCGAATACACCGCGAACTCCGACGCGGTCGGCGCCCTGCGCCTGCTGGAGGCGATGCGCATCCTCGGCCTGAAGGACAAGACGCGTTTCTACCAGGCCTCGACCTCGGAGTTGTACGGCCTGGTGCAGGAGATCCCGCAGACCGAGAAGACGCCGTTCTATCCGCGCAGTCCCTATGCGGTCGCCAAGCTCTACGCTTACTGGATCACGGTGAACTATCGCGAGGCCTATGGGCTCTATGCCTGCAACGGCATTCTGTTCAATCACGAGTCGCCGGTGCGCGGTGAAACCTTCGTGACGCGCAAGATCACCCGCGCCCTCACGCGCATCAAGCTGGGGCTCGAGAACGCCGTCTATCTCGGCAACATGAACGCCAAGCGCGACTGGGGCCACGCCCGCGACTATGTCGAGGCGCAGTGGCTGATGCTGCAGCAGGACAAGCCGCAGGATTTCGTCATCGCCACCGGCGAGCAGCACAGCGTGCGAGAATTCGTCGATCTCGCGGCCAGGGAAATCGACATGAAGATCGAATGGCGCGGCGAGGGCCTGAACGAGCAGGGCCTGTGGAACGGCAAGCCGGTGGTCTGCGTCGATCCGGGTTATTTCCGCCCGACGGAAGTCGAGACCCTGCTCGGCGATGCGAGCCGGGCGCGCAAGGCGCTGGGCTGGACGCCCAAGACCAGCTTCGCCGAACTGGTCCGCGAAATGATGGCGGCCGACTGGCTGCTCGCCAAGCAGCAGCTGCTGCTGCGGCAGAACGGCTATCTGGCGCCCGCCGTCGCCTCGTCGTGAGCCGCCCGGAGCCGTAAACGCGGTTAAGCGCCGCCGCCGCGGACGCGCTATTTCCCCTGCCGCCCATTCCACTTGCGGGCCTTGGATGCGTCGGGTACACAGCCCTCACGGCGTGCCGAAATAAGGCGCTTTTGGGGCGATCCTCATGGAAGTAAACAAGATTCCCGTGGCGTTCAGCGATCATCGCGGCGCTATCAGCGACATTGTTACCAAAGAAAACATCGGCGCCGTGACGATCATTACGACGCGGAAAGGCGCGGTGCGCGGCAATCACTACCACAAGGAAACCTGGCAGTACCTGTATGTGCTGAGCGGCAAGCTGCGCGCCGTCGCGCAGAATCCCGGCGAGGCGCCGACCGAAGCCATCCTGCTGCCGGGCGATCTCATTCTCGATGTTCCCAATCAGCGTCATGCCTTCGAGGGGCTCGAGGATTCGACCTGCTTGGTGCTGACGCGCGGCGTGCGCGAAGGCGACGACTACGAGAAGGACACGTTCCGCCTCGACATCCCCCTCATCAAGCCGGCCTAAGAGGACCAGTTCCGTGATTCCTGTTTGCGAACCCCTGATCGGGGACAATGTTCTGCCGCTCGTCCAAGACTGCGTCGTCACCGGCTGGGTGTCGTCCGCAGGCAAGTACATCGCGGAATTCGAGCGCAAATGGGCCGAGTATTGCGGCGTCAAATACGGCGTGGCGGTGAGCAACGGCTCGGTCGCGCTGGAACTGGCGATCGAAGCGCTGCATCTGGAGCCGGGCTCCGAGATCATCCTGCCGTCCTTTACCATCATCGCCTGCGCCCGCGCCGTCGTGCGCATGGGCCACAAGCCTGTGCTGGTCGACTGCGATCCGGTGACCTGGTGCATGGATCTGGACGAGACCGAGCGCAAGATCACGCCCAAGACCCGCGCCATCATGCCTGTGCACATGTACGGCCATCCGGTCGACATGCGCCGGCTGATGGAAATTGCGAAGAAGCACGACCTGCGCGTCGTCGAAGACGTCTGCGAGGCGCATGGCGCCGAGATCGGCGGCCGCCGCATGGGCAGCTATGGCGACATCAACTGCTTCAGCTTCTACGCCAACAAGGTCATCACCACCGGCGAAGGCGGGATGATCACCACCGACAACAAGGAATATGCCGACCGCGTCCGCTCGCTGCGCAACCAGTGCTTCCTGCCCGAGCAGCGCTTCCTGCATCGCGAGCTCGGCTACAATTATCGTCTGACCAACGTGCAGGCGGCGATGGGCGTGGCGCAGACCGATCGCATCGGCCAGCACATCGAGATCAAGCGCTGGATGGCGGCCGAATACACCAAGCGCCTCGCCGGCCTCAACCAGCTGACGCTGATCACCGAGGCCAGCTGGGCCAAGAGCGTGTTCTGGATGTACTGCGTCGTGCTCGACGAGTCCGTGCCGTTCGATGCCAAGGAATTCGCCGCTCGCCTCAAGGCCAAGGGCGTCGACACGCGGCCCATGTTCCTGGGCATGCACGAGCAGCCGGCCTTCCACAAGCTCGGCCTGTTCGTCGGCGAATCCTATCCGGTCTCGGAGCGGCTGGCGCGCCGCGGCCTCTATCTGCCGTCCGGCCTGACATTGACGATCGAGCAGATCGATCAGGTCTGCGAGGCGGTCCGCGAGACCCTGAGATGAACGTCTACGCGGACTACGCGGAGTATTACGATCTTCTCTATCACGACAAGGACTATCCGCAGGAAGCGCGCTTCGTCAGCGGCCTGATCCGGCAATATGCGCCGAACGCGAAGACCATCCTCAATCTGGGCTGCGGCACGGGCGTGCACGACGTCGCGCTCGCCGGCCTCGGCTATGACGTGCTGGGCGCCGATCTCAGCCCCCAGATGATCGCCTGCGCCGAACGCCGCCGCGCCGGCCAGCCGCCGGAAATCCAGGCCCGGCTGTCCTTCACCGTAGGCGACGCGCGCCGCCTCGCAGCCGGACGCAGCTTCGACGCCGTGACCTCGCTGTTCCACGTGATCTGCTACCAGACCACCGACGCCGACCTCGCCGATATGCTGGCGACGGCGCGTCGGCATCTGGCGCCGGGCGCGCCCTTCGTCTTCGATTTCTGGCACGGCCCCGCGCTGGCGGATGAAGGACCGCATCCGCACCGCGAGAAGACGGCCGAGAGCGCAGAGCTCAAAATCCACCGCATCGCGCGTTCGGACTGGCATCCGAACGAGGACAAGGTGACGGTGAACTACGACGTGGCGATCACCCGCAAGGCGAGCGGCGAAGTCGTTCGCCTCGAAGAGCATCACTATCTACGCTATCTGTTCATCCCGAAACTGGAAACCTTGCTGCAGAGCGCCGGCTTCGCCGTCGCCCAGTGGGGCGAGTGGCTGACCGGCGCGCCGCCGAAGGCGGACAGCTTCGGGGTCTATGCCGTC
>Ga0210397_10000071_pt1 | contig 86828 bp, 100 predicted proteins | sample IncBWH2OmetaG_FD_160126 | JGI IMG/M metagenome (GOLD analysis project Ga0210397, IMG submission 160126) | Forest soil microbial communities from Barre Woods Harvard Forest LTER site, Petersham, Massachusetts, United States - Inc-BW-H-2-O ...
GCATGCTGATGCATCAGGGCGTGCCGGCATTCGCCGCCTTCTTCGGGGTCGAGCCCAAGGTCACGCCGGCCCTGCGCCGCCATCTGGAGGCCGCGCTCGGTGCCCGCTAGGCGACCCCTCCATGTCGGCCTCACCGGCTCCATCGGCATGGGCAAGTCCGAGACCGCCAGGATGTTCGCCAGCCTCGGCGTCCCGGTCTACGACGCGGACGCGGCGGTGCACCGGCTCTATGCCGTCGGCGGCGCGGCGGTGGCGCCGATCGGGGCTGCGTTCCCGGGCACGGTGACGGATGGCGCCGTCGACCGCGCCGAACTTTCCCGCCACGTCACCGGCAATCCCGAGGCGACGCAGCGCCTGCAGGCCATCGTCTATCCGCTGATGGCCGGCGAGCGGCGCAAATTCCTCGAAGACGCGGAAGCCGCCGACGCCGACATCGTGGTCTTCGACATCCCGCTGCTGTTCGAGACCAAGGGCGAGGCCAATATGGACGCGGTCGTCGTGGCCAGCGCCCCTGCCCATATCCAGCGCGAGCGCGTCCTGACGCGGCCCGGCATGACGGAAGAAAAGTTCGCTTACCTCCATTCGCGCCAGACGCCGGATGCAGAAAAGCGTGCAAAAGCCCATTTCGTGGTTGTGACGGACAAGGGTCTGGCGCATGCATTCGACCAGGTGAAAATGATCGTGGCGACGCTTCGCGACCGCCGCGCCGAGGAAAAATAGCGCCATGCGCGAAGTGGTCCTGGATACCGAAACCACCGGCTTCGAGCCGGCCGACGGCCATCGCATCGTCGAGATCGGCTGCGTCGAACTCTTCGACCACCTGCCGACGGGGCGGACCTGGCGCTGCTATCTCAATCCCGAGCGGCTGGTGCCGCCGGAGACCACGCGCATCCACGGCCTGACCGACGAGTTCCTCGCCGACAAGCCGAAATTCCCCGCCGTGGTCGAGGAATTTCTCGAATTCATCGGCGACGCGGCCCTCGTCATCCACAATGCCGGCTTCGATCTCAAATTCGTCAATTCCGAACTGCACCGCGTCGGCAAGCCGGCCATCCCGCACGCCCGCGCCATCGACACCATAGAGATCGCCAAGAGCAAGATACCCGGCGCGCGCTATTCGCTCGACGAATTGTGCAAGCGTTTCAGCATCGATCTGTCGGCCCGCACCAAGCATGGCGCGCTGCTCGATGCCGAGCTGACGGCGCAGGTCTATCTCGAGCTGGTCGGCGGACGGCAGCGCAGGCTGTCGCTGGGACCGGTCGAGGCGGCAAGCGCGGCAAGTGCCGTCGATTTCCGCGCCGCGCGCCAGCGGCCCGAACCTCTGCCATCCCGCCTCAGCCCGGCCGAAGCCGCGGCCCATGCCGCCTTCGTGGCGCAAGAACTGGGCCGGGATCCGATGTGGGTTTTGCTGGCGCCTTAGGCCGTTCCGGTCGGCGGCTGGTTGCGCAATTGCTGCATCTGCTCGGTGCGCGAACGGTAAAGGCTGGCGAAATCGATCGGCTCGATCATCAGGGGCGGCATGCCGCCATCGCGCACCGCGTCGGCGATGATCCGGCGGGCGAATGGGAACAGCAGGTGCGGACCCTCGATCAGAAGGACCTGCTGCAGCACGTCCTCCGGCACGTTGACGATCTGCAGCACGCCGGCATAGGCCAGCTCGATCAGGAATACCGGCTTGTCCTCGGCCGTCTTGGCGCTGACGCGCAATTTGAGCTCGACCTCGAACAGCGTCGGCTCCAGGCGCTTGGCCTGCAGGTCGACGCCGAGCTCGATCTGCGGCCTGGTCGTCATCAGGGTGGGTGCGCCGGGATTTTCGAACGACAGGTCCTTGATGTACTGCGCAACGATCTGGATGCGCGGCGCGCCGCCCGCTGCATTGTCGCCGCCCACAGGGGCCCCGGTTCCGCTCATCGCCGCAATCCTTGAAATATCGCGCGGCGCGGGTACCACGGATCGCGCCGATGTGACAAGGCAAGGGGACAAAAGGCCGGTTAACGCGTTTACAGCCTGCCCGGGTTGCGCAAGCTGGACCCGCGATAGCCCGGGGTTTAGTCTGACAAGGAGCGGAAGGCGGGGCCGCGCAAGGTTTACGGACGATGCCAAACTTACAATATGTCGAAATCCTGTTTTTTGCCGTGGTCGCGGGCGTGATCCTGTTTCGGCTGTACACGGTGCTGGGCCGCCGCACCGGCAATGAGCGGCCGCCGCAGCAGAGCTTCCGGCTGTCCGGCAACCCGCCGGCCGATGCGCCGCCGGCCAAGGACAACGTCATCGCGCTGCCGAGCCGCGCCGAGCAGATCGCCGAGCGTCCCGCCGATCCGGTCGCCAGCGGCCTGTTCGACATCAAGCTCGCCGACCGCAGTTTCGAGACCGAGCATTTCCTCGCCGGCGCCCGCTCGGCCTATGAGCTGATCGTGACCGCCTTCGCGCGCGGCGACCGCGGCGCGCTGCGTCCGCTCCTGGGGCCCGAAGTGTTCGCCGCCTTCGACCAGGTCATCGCCGGCCGCGAGCAGCGCAAGGAGAAGGTCGAGTTCACCTTCGTCGGCTTCAAGGACGTCAAGATCGTCCACGCCGCGCTCAAGGGCCGCGCCGCCGAGATCACCGTCGCGGTCGGCGCGCAGTTCATCTCCGCGACGCTGGGTGGCGACGGCCAGCTCCTCGAGGGCGACGCCAAATCGGTGCGCGACGTCACCGACGTGTGGACCTTCTCGCGCGACATCAAGGCGCGCGATCCCAACTGGCTCCTGGTCGCGACCTCCGGCGGCGCTTAGGTCGGCGCGCTCTCTTTTCAGCGGCGCTTGCGGCAGACCACGATGATGCTGCGGCTGGCTGCCGATAGTGGCTCCAGATTCCAGCCGCCATATTGCCGAACGATCTCCAAGCCGTTGTCGTGCAGCAACCTCGCCAGTTCCTGCGCAGAGGTGAAGCGCACGGCGATGCGCGTGACCTTGGTCTGAAGGACGCCATCCTCGTGCCAGCGCCGGAACGTCGTCCAGTGCAGGAGCTGCGCGCCTGGATCCCAGATTTGCGTCTTGGAAAGGCGCACCGTGCGGCCCCGGGCGTCGGTATAGGTCTGCCACAGCTGCTCGGTTTCGCGGCTCTCCAGATAGGCGAACAGGCCCGCTTGCGGCGTGCCTTGCGCTTCGGCCGCCGCCGCGATGCGCTGGCGTGGATTGCGGGTCTCGAACGCGAACAGGCCGTCATCGTGCAGATGCGCGCGCACACGCCCCAGCAGCGCCTCCTGGTCGGCGCGTGTCAGGAAGGCCTGAAAGGCGTTGCCGGTGAGGAAGATCAGGCGGAACGTCTCGCCGAGGTCGAAGTCGCGCGCGTCGCCCTCGAGCCAGCGCGTCGGCAGGCCGGCCGATTTGGCGCGCGCCCGCGCCAGCATGCCCGGCACGACGTCGAGGCCGGTGACGGCGAAGCCTTGCCGCGCGATCGGAATGGCGACGCGGCCGGTGCCGCAGGCGATCTCGAGCACCGGGCCGCCGCTCTCGTGCGCCAGCGCCGCATAGAATGCTATGCCGACGTCCGAATCGTCCTCGAGATCATAGACGTCCGCGTCGGCGAACTCCTCCAGATTGCCGTGGTCGATCAACGCCGGGCCTTTCGCCGATTCAAACGTGCGCGACAATAGCCTATCATGCGCCTCATGCGGTCTCGTCTTCTTCTTGCTCTCGGCCTTATAGCGCTCGTCGCCGCCGGCTTCGCCGCCTGGTGGTTCTATCGCCCCGCGGTGCCGACGCCGTTGACGCTGACGGCGGTGTCGTTCGCCAATTTGCCGGGCTGGGACGCCGCCGACCCGTCGGGCGCGCTGCAGGCCTTTCGCCGTTCCTGCGTGAAGCTGCTGGCCGCACCGCCGCAAACGGCGATGGCCTATGCCGGCACCGCCGCCGACTGGCGCGGGCCTTGCGCGGATGCCGGCCCGGCGCGCGACGCCCGCGCCTTCTTCGAAAGCGCCTTCCAGCCCTATGTCATCGGTGACGGCCTCGTCACCGGTTACTACGAGCCTCTGCTGAACGGCAGCCGCACGCGGCATGGCGCCTATCAGACGCCGGTCTATGGCTTGCCGCAGGATCTCGTCAGCGTCGATCTCGGCCTGTTCCGCCCCGAATGGAAGGGGACACGGATCGCCGGCCGGCTCGCGGGCGGGCGCTTGGTGCCCTATGCCTCGCGCGCCGAGATCGACGCCCATCCGCCCGCCAAAACGCGCGTGCTGTTCTATGGCGACGATCCCATCTCGGTGTTCTTCCTGCACATCCAGGGCTCGGGCCGCGTCTGGCTCGATGACGGCAGCCTGCTGCGCGTCAATTATGCCGGGCAGAACGGCCATCCCTACACGGCGGTCGGCCGCACATTGATCGCTCGCGGCGTGCCGCGCGAAGGCATGTCGATGCAAGTCATACGAGCCTGGCTCAAAGCCAATCCGTCCGCGGCGCGCAGCGTGATGGAGACCGACGCCTCGTTCGTCTTCTTCCAGGAAGAGCCCGTCGGCGATGCCAGGCTCGGCCCGCAAGGCAGCGAAGGCGTGGCGCTGACGCCGCGCGCCAGCATCGCGGTCGACATGAGCGTTCATCCCCTGGGCGTGCCGTTCTTCATCGCGGGCGACGGCATCGCCGGTCTCTTCATCGCCCAGGACACCGGCGGCGCGATCCGCGGGGCGGCGCGCGCCGACATCTTTTTCGGCTTCGGCGCCAGCGCGGAAAACACGGCGGGCGGCATGAAGGCGCGGCCACGCTTCTATGTCCTGCTCCCCAAAGGCGTGGCGCCGAGGCTCTCGCCGTGAGAAGCCGCAAGACCACCGACGCGGAACGCGAACTGTTCGTGCAGAGCTTCGCCGAGACGCGTCCGCTCAAGGCGGTGCTGCCGTCCGCCGCCGTCAAAGCGCGCAAGCCTGCGCCCGTCGGCGAAACCGGTCTCGACGGCCGCACCGACGAGCGCCTGCGCCGCGGCGCGCTCGCGCCCGACGCCAGGCTCGACCTGCACGGCCTGACGGAGGCCGGCGCCCACCGCACGCTGCTGCTGTTCCTGCGCACCGCGCAGATGCGCGGCTGCAAGCTGGTCCTCGTCGTCACCGGCAAGGGCGCCCGAGTCGCCCCCGACGCGCCGTTCGACATGGAGCTGCAGCAGCGCACCCGCGGGGTGCTCAAAAGCGCCGTGCCGCGCTGGCTGGGCGAGCGCGAATTCGCCGGCCTCGTCGCCGGCAGCCGCGCCGCGCACCGCCGCCATGGCGGCGAGGGCGCACTCTACGTCTATCTGCGCAAGGAACGATGAAACAGCACAGCAACACGCTCACGATCGCGACGCATGGACCCGGACTCGTCGACATCACCGATTCCGTCGAAGCCGTGGTGCGAAAATCCGGCATCCGCGAAGGCCTGCTGACGCTGTTCATCCGCCACACCTCCGCCTCGCTGCTGGTGCAGGAGAACGCCGATCCCGACGTGCTGAGCGACCTGGAAAATTTCATGCGCCGCACGGTGTCGCGCGACAGCGCACTCTACCGCCACACCACCGAGGGCCCCGACGACATGCCGGCGCATATCCGCAGCGCCCTGACCCAGACCTCGCTCTCCATTCCGTTGCGCGACGGCACGATGGCGCTCGGCACCTGGCAGGCGATCTACGTCTTCGAGCACCGCGACCGCGGCCACAGCCGCGAAATCGCGGCCCATCTCATCGGCAGCTGATCAGATCAGCCCGTCATCCACCGCGAGCTTGCGCAGCGAGACTTCCGGGCGGGCGCCGTAATGCGAGATCACCTCGGCGGCGGCGAGACCGGCGAGCTTGCCGCAATCGGCGAGGCCCCGGCCATGGGTCAGCGCGTAGAGAAAGCCGGCCGCGAACTGGTCTCCGGCGCCGGTGGTGTCGAGCACGCGCTTGACCGGCCAGGCGTCGATGACATGCACGTCGTCGCCGCGCGCGATGACGCAGCCTTTCTCGGACCGCGTCAGCGCCGCGATGCCCTTGTGGCGGCGGGTCTTCTGCAGCACGTCGTCGAAGGCGTCGACTTCGAACAGTGCCTTGGCCTCGTCCTCGTTAGCGAACAGGATGTCGAAGCTGTCCAGCATGGCGCGGAACTCGGCGCCGTAGCGGCCGATCAGGAACGGATCGGAGACCGCGAACGCGACCTTGGTGCCGACGCGGTGCGCGATGTCCATCGCCTTGATGCAGGCGGCCTTGGCCGACGGCGCGTCCCACAGATAGCCTTCGATGTAGAGAATCGCCGAGGCCGCAATTTCTTCCTCGTTCAGGTCGGCGGCCGAGAATTCCCGCGCGGCGCCCAGATAGGTGCTCATGCTGCGCTGCTCGTCCGGCGTCACCGCCACGATGCACATCGCGGTCGCCGGGCCGTCCGCGGCGGGCGCCGTCGTGAAGTGCACGCCGGTGTCCTTCATGCTGGCGCGGAACGCCGCACCGAGGCGGTCCTGCCGGACCTTGCCCTGGTAGACGCCGTTTCCGCCCAGCGAGGCGAAACCCGCCATGGTGTTGGCGCCCGAGCCGCCGGCGATCTCGCGCGTGGCGCCGAGCGCGGCGTGCAACTGCAGCGCGCGATGCTCGTCGACCAGCGTCATGACGCCCTTGGCAATGCTGTGGTCGAGCAGGAACTTCTCGTCGACCGGCGCCAGCACGTCCACGATGGCATTGCCCAGGCCGGCCACGTCGAATTTGTGGGCCATTGTGAAATTCCCCGCTCTTTCGCCTATAACAGGGCCTGAGTTAGAGGACCCACGGGATGTTCGCAAGCGTCCGCAAGGCACTCGCCACGCTGCTGGATCGCGACTTCGCGGGCCTCATCCTGTGGACGCTGGTGCTCACCGCCGTGCTCTTCGTCCTGCTGTTCGTCGGCATCGAATACGGCCTGGCGCTGCTGCCGGAACTGGGCTCGATCTGGGTCAATCGCTTCCTCGAGCTGGCGACGCCCATCGTCCTGATCCTGGCGATCTTCCTGCTCGGCGCGCCGGTCGCCGCCATGGTCGGCTCGCTGTTCCTGGAGCGCATCGCCGCTAAGGTCGACGCCCATTTCTACCCGAACGATCCCAAGGCTCCCGGCACGCCGGTCCTGACCGGCATCGGCGAAAGCTTCCGGCTGATCGGCCTGGCGCTGCTGCTCAACGTCGCCCTGCTGCCGGTCGATGTCGGCGTCCCCGGCGTCGCCGAGATCGCCACCGTGCTCGCCAATGGCTGGCTCCTGGGCCGCGAATTCTTCGAGATGGCGGCCTTGCGCCACCTGTCGCGGCCGGAGAGCGACGCGCTGCGCCGCCGCCATGGCGGCAAGATCTATGCGGCGGGCTTGCTGATCTCGATTTTGACCGTGATCCCCGCCCTCGACCTGATTGCGCCTTTTTTTGGCTCCGCTTTGATGGCACATCTTTTCAAGCGGCTCACCCGGCCCGACGCAGCACAGCGTTAGGCCATCGGATTTTCGGGAAATTTCAGCATGAAACGTCAGCTTGCGATGATTTCGGTTTGCGCCGCGCTCGGCGCCTGCGCCGGCACGACGCCCACCGCGACGCATGTGCGCCTGCCCGATGCGCCGCCGGCCGGCGAGCCCTCCGGCACCACCGGTCTCAGCGAAGCCAGCCTGAAGTCGCTCTACGGCCAGCCCGCCTTCGTGCGCCATGACGGCACGGCGCAGATCTGGCGGTTCGACGGCGCCGCCTGCAAGGCATTTTTCTTCCTCTATTCGAAGGAGGGCGTCACGGCGGTCTGGCATGTCGAGACCACGCCGCGCGGCGTCAGCATCGCCGCCGACGAGACCTGTCTCAGCGCGTTGCGCGCGCGGATCGCTTCGCGGCCGGTTTCCTGACCGGCTCAAGCTCTTTGGTCTTGTCCTTGTAGCGGCACAGATCGCGCACCACGCAGGTCGGGCATAGCGGCTTTCTCGCGATGCAGGTGTAGCGGCCGTGCAGGATCAGCCAATGATGCGCGTGCAGCTTGTATTTGTCCGGGACTTTCTTCTCGAGGCCGAGTTCGACCGCCAGCACGTCCTTGCCGGGTGCCAGCCCCGTGCGATTGCTGACGCGGAAGATGTGGGTGTCGACCGCGATGGTCTTCTCGCCGAAGGCGACGTTGAGGACGACGTTCGCCGTCTTGCGCCCGGCGCCGGGCAGCGCCTGCAATTCCTCGCGCGTCCTGGGCACGATGCCGCCATGGCGTTCGATCAGGAGTTTCGACAGCGCGATGACGTTCTTGGCTTTGGTGCGATAGAGCCCGATGGTCTTGATGTAGTCGGTGAGCCGCGCCTCGCCCAGCGCCACCATCTTCCCCGGCGTGTCGGCGATCTTGAACAGCGGCGCGGTCGCCTTGTTGACGCCTTTGTCGGTCGCCTGCGCCGACAGCACCACCGCCACCAGCAGCGTGTAGGGATTGACCGAGTTGAGCTCGGTCCTGGGCTCGGGAATCGTTTTCTTCAGCCGGGCGAAGAAGTCGTCGATTTCTGCTGCCGAAAATGCGCGCGCCATGCCGCCACAGTGTTGCGGTAACCGCGCCTGCGCAAGTATTCTCTTGCCATGGCGACCCAGAACGACGTGTTGCTGGACCAGGTGCTGCGGCCGAGCCCGCCGCTTGCGCCGCGCGTGCTGCGCGCCATCCTGGCCGTCGTCGCGCTCGTCAATCTCGTCTTCGCGCTGAGCTTCGTGCTGCGCGGCGCCTGGCCGATCGCGCCGTTCCTCGGCCTCGACGTGGCGCTGCTGGCCTGGGCCTTCCGCGCCAGCACGATCGCGGCCAGGCGCGAGGAGCGCGTCACGCTGACGCCGACCTGCCTTAGCGTCGCCCGCATGCTGCCGAAAAAGCCGCGCCGCGAATGGACCTTCAATCCCTATTGGGTGCGGGTCGAGATGGACACGCCGCACGAACATGCCAGCTCTCTGAAACTGTGGAGCCACGGCAAGTTCCTGCAGATCGGCGCGTTCCTGGCGCCCGACGAACGCGCCGCCTTCGCGCAAAGGCTGAAAGCCGCGCTCCGCAATGCCCGCGACACGGCGGCGTGACGTGCGCAAGAAACGGGTCGAAAAGCCTCGGCCGGCGTCCCATATTCCGTCCATGACCAACGTGATCTTCTTCGACGAAAACGACGCCAATTGGCGCCGCATGGGCCGCGCGATCCGGTTCCTCTGCGCCAACTATCTCGATCAGCCGACGCTGGAGGACGCGGCCTCGGCCGTCGGCCTGTCGCCGTTCCACTTCCAGCGCCTGTTCACGCGCTATGTCGGCGTCAGTCCGAAGAATTTCGTCGGCCACCTGACGCTCGGCCACGCCAAGGGCGACCTTGCCGAAGGCCGCAGCCTGCTGGACACCGCGCTCGACGCCGGCCTGTCGGGCCCATCGCGGCTGCACGATCTCTGCCTCAAGATCGAGGCGATGACGCCCGGCGAATACGCCCGCGGCGGCGCCGGCATCGTCATCGACTACGGCTTTCATCCGTGCCCGTTCGGCGTCGCGCTGCTCATGGCGACGGCCAAGGGCGTCTGCGGCCTCGCCTTCGGCGACGAAGGCCAAGAGGCTGGGTTGCTCGCCGACATGCAGGCGCGCTGGCCCAGGGCGGCCTATGCGCTGGCGCCTGAGCGCACCGCGAAATTCGCCAGCGCGATCTTTCGCCCGAAGAAGAATCCGGCGGATCTGCACCTGCACCTGCTCGGTACGCCGTGGCAGATCAAGGTCTGGGAAGCGCTGCTGGCGATCCCGGACGGCAGGATGGCAACCTACGGCGCCGTCGCGGCGCATGTCGGCAACAGCCAGGCCTCGCGCGCTGTCGGCGCCGCCGTGGGGCGCAATCCGATCTCGTGGATCATTCCCTGCCACCGCGTGCTCGGCGGCAACGGTGCGCTCACCGGCTATCACTGGGGCATCGCGCGCAAGCGCGCGATGCTGGCGGTCGAGGCGGCCCGAGCGCACGCCGCCGAAGCCACTTCGGCTTCGGCGTAAGCGAGCGCGACAAAAAACTCAGTGCGCATGCCGCCGGAGCCACTTCGGCTTCGGCGTAAGCGTGCGCGACAAAAAATAACTCAGTCCGCCAGGACGTCCGCCATCGCATAGAGGCCGGGCTTCCTGCCCTGGCCCCAGAGTGCGGCGCGCACCGCGCCGGCCGCGAACATGCCGCGATCCTCGGCGCTATGGCTCAGCACGATGCGCTCCATCGGCCCCGCCAGGATCACCTGGTGCTCGCCGATCACCGTGCCGCCGCGCAGCGCCGCGAAGCCGATGGCGCCGTCGGGCCGCGCGCCGGTCTGGCCGTCGCGGCCGCGTACGGAATTCTCGGCGAGCGAAATCCCGCGCCCCGCCGCCGCCGCCGCGCCCAGCATCAGGGCGGTGCCGCTCGGCGCGTCGACCTTCATGCGGTGATGCATCTCGACGATCTCGATGTCGTAACCGGGCAGCGCCTTCGCCGCCTCGCGCACCAGCTTGGCCAGAAGGTTGATGCCGAGACTCATATTGCCCGACTTCACGATCGCCGCGTGGCGCGCCGCGGCGCGGATCTTGGCGTCATCCTCGGCCGACAGCCCCGTGGTGCCGAGCACGTGGACGATACGCGCCTGGGCGCTGAGCGCCGCGAGCTCGACCGAGACACGCGGCACGGTGAAATCGAGCAGCGCCTCGGCCGCCGCCAGCAGCGGCAGCGGATCGTCGCTCAGCGCGACGCCGAGCGGCTTCAAGCCCGCCAGCACGCCGGCGTCCTGGCCGAGATCGGGATGGCCGCGCGCCTCCAACGCCCCGCTCAGCACACAGCCCGGCGTCTCCGAGACGGCACGCACCAGCGTGCGGCCCATGCGGCCGCCGGCGCCTGCCACGACAATGCGAATATCGTTCATGGGGTCACTCTAGCCATGGAGCTCAACCGCCGATATGGCTGAGATGGTCGACCACGTATGCGGCGATGGCCTGGCCGAACCACGGTACGGTGACGATGAAGGCCGAGGCCGCGACGCGCACCGCCGTGGTCTGGTCGAACGGCCACTCGGGCGCCTCCGAAATGCGTTTCTCATAGGCCAGCATGCCCGAGAGGCGCGCCCCGGCGTGGTCGTCCTCGACCATGCGCGTCCGCATGGTGTCGATCTGGCAGCGTATATGCTCCAGCTCGGCCGCTTTGGCGGCGACGATCTGCTTGTGGATGCGGCTCATGGTGCTGACGAACAGGCCGATGCCCATGGCGGCGCAGGACGCGATCAGGAGCGAGGTCAGCCAGTTGAGATCGCCGCCGACGAAGAACAGGCAAGCGATGGCGCTGATCACGAACCAGATGAGCGAGGAACGCGCCGCCGAGCGGCCGAGGACGGCGAGCATGTCGATGCGTAGCAGGTCGATTTTGAGCTCGGCATCGAGCGTGCGACCGTAGCCGCGGTCGCCGGCGCGCGTCTGCTCGACGCCGCGCGCGAACAGCACGACCATGAAGATCGTCACGGCCGCGTACCAGGCCATCGCCAGCGGCGGGATGGGATGGCCTTCGCGGATCTCGCTCATCCGGATCGCGATGCTGATGACGCCGCCGATGGCGGCGCCGATCAGCGTGGCGCGCAGGAAGCGCGCTTCGCTGGGCGCGATCGCGGTGACGCCGAGCGCGCTGGCCATGCCGCCGGTCAGGATTTTCGCATAGGCGGACGCCTCCCCCGCCTCGGCCACGCGCGCATAGCGCTGCATCGCCAGCGCGGCGCAGCACAGCAGCGACAGCACCACGGCCGGCCACGCCGCGCCGGAAAAGGCATAGTTGTCGCGGAAGATCGCGATATGCTCGACGGCCGCGATGACGAGAAAGCTGCCGAACTCGAGGATGAAGACCAACAGCGTCGTCGGCACGAGCCCGAAGGGCGAGCGCAGATAGAGCTGCTGCTCGAACGGCAGGGTCGAGATCTTCGGCAGCGGCGCGATCGCAGCTTCGCTCATGGCGCGAGCTTTGCGCGGAGCCGCGGGGTTGTCGAGGGTCGGCGTCGGCCGGAAAGCCTAAGCCGTCGTGTCCACGGCCCCGCCGGGCGCCGCGGCGCCGTTGCCGCTTTCCTTGCGCGCCACGGTCACCATGGCCGGCCTGAGCAGCCTGCCGGCGATGGTGTAGCCGGCCTGCACGACGTTGACGATCGTGCCGCCCGGCCGGCCTTCGCCCGGCACTTCGGCGATCGCCTGGTGCAGGTTGGGGTCGAACTTGGCGCCGTCGGTCTCGATCTGCTTGACGCCGTGATTGGCGAGCGTCGCCATCAGCTGCCGCTCCGTCGCCTCGACGCCGTCGATCACCGCCTTGACCTGGGGATCGGCAGCCTCGCGCACCTCGGCCGGCAGATGCGCCAGGGCGCGCGCGAAATTGTCGGCGATGCCCAGCATGTCGCGGGCGAACCTGGTCACCGCGAACTGCTTGGTGTCCTCGCGCTCGCGCTCGCCGCGGCGGCGGACATTCTCGGTCTCGGCCAGGGCGCGCAGCAGCCGGTCTTTCAGCTCGACATTCTCGGCGTTCAGCGCCTGGATGACGTCGGCCGGGTGCGGCTGGTTGGGGTCGATCTGCGGGATTTCGTCGTCTGCTTCGCTCATGTCTCTTCCTAACGCATCAGCCCAGCAATCGGCCAACGACTTTTGCCGTGTGGTCGACCATGGGAATGATGCGGCCATAGTTAAGGCGGGTGGGGCCCAGGACGCCGATGACGCCGACGATCTTGCCGGCCGCATTGGCATAGGGCGCGGCCACGATCGAGGAGCCGGAGAGGCTGAACAGCCGGTTCTCCGAGCCGATGAAGATGCGCACGCCGTCGCCCTCCTTGGCCAGTTCCAGGAGCCGGATCAGGTCGTTCTTGCGCTCGATGTCCTCGAACAGGGTGCGCACCCGCTCGATGTCGGCCTGGGCTTCGACGCTGTCCAGCAGGTGCGAGGTGCCGCGCACGATCAGCACTTTCTCCGCCGTGTTGCGATTTTCGCCTGCCGGAACAGAAAGCGTTGCCAGCCCGTCCGAGACGATCTTGGCGGTCAGCGTGTCGAGCTCGGCGCGCTCGCCGTCGAGTTCGGCCAGCACTTCGGCGCGCGCCGAGTCCAGCGTCCGCCCGCGCAGCCGCGCATTGAGGAAGTTCGAGGCCTCCGACATCGCCGAGGCCGGCAGGCCGGGCGGCGTGTCGATCAGCCGGTTCTCGACCTGGCCGTCCTCGCTGACCATCACCACCAGCGCCTTGCCCGGCGCGATGGAGGTGAATTCGATATGCTTGAGCAGCGCGTCCTGCTTGGAGGAAACCACCAGCCCGGCGCAGTTCGAAAGCCCCGACAACAGGCTCGTCGCCTGGGTCAGAACCTCTTCCAGGCCGCGGCCCGAGCCGCTCATCCGCGCCTCGATCGAGGCGCGTTCGTCCGGCGCCAGCTCGCCGACTTCCAAAAGGCCGTCGACAAAGAGCCTCAGCCCCTTCTCGGTCGGCGCCCGCCCGGCGCTGGTGTGCGGCGCATAGAGCAGGCCCATGCTCTCCAAATCGGCCATGACGTTGCGGATCGAGGCCGGCGACAGGGCCAGTGGCAGGCGCTGCGACAGGGTGCGCGAGCCCACGGGATCGCCCGAGGACAGGAACGCCTCGACCAGATGGCGGAACACCTCCCTTGGCCGTTCGCCAAGAAGCGTGTTCATCGCGCGCTGCGCTGCTGGATCCACGAACCACAAACCTTTGAGTTGTTAGGACTTTTCATCCGCCGGACGGTTTTGCTTGGACGCCCGGCGGCAAAGCCGCTAGGTAACGGCCCGTGCTCCAAACTTCAAGGCAAACCACCATGCGCCCTTCCGCTCGCGCAAACGACCAGATGCGCACCGTGACCCTGGAACCGGGGGTTGCCAAGCATGCCGAGGGCTCCTGCCTGGTGAAGTTCGGCGATACCCATGTCCTGTGCACCGCCAGCCTGGAGGATTCGACCCCCGGCTTCCTGCGCGGCACCGGCAAGGGCTGGGTGACGGCGGAATACGGCATGCTGCCGCGCTCGACCCATGAGCGCATGCGGCGCGAGGCCGCCCAGGGCAAGCAATCGGGCCGCACCCAGGAGATCCAGCGCCTGGTCGGCCGCTCGCTCCGCGCCGTGGTCGACATGGCGGCCTTGGGCGAACGCCAGATCGCCATCGACTGCGACGTGCTGCAGGCCGATGGCGGCACCCGCACCGCTGCGATCACCGGCGGCTTCATCGCGCTGCACCAGTGCATCGCGTTCATGAAAAAGACCGGCATGGTGACCAGGCCCGCGATCAAGGATCACGTCGCGGCGGTATCGTGCGGCATCTGGAAGGGCACGCCGGTGCTCGATCTCGATTATGCCGAAGACTCCACCGCCGAGACCGACGCGAATTTCGTGCTCACCGGTTCGGGCGGCCTCGTCGAGCTGCAGGGCACCGCCGAAGGCGCGCCGTTCTCGGACGCGGAGTTCGGCGAATTGCTGCGCCTGGCGCGCAAGGGCATCGGCGAGCTCGTCGTGCTGCAGAAGAGCGTGCTCGGCGCATGAAGCTGGCGCGCGGCGACACGCTGGTGGTGGCGAGCCACAATGCGGGCAAGCTGCGCGAGATCCGCGAACTCCTGGCGCCGTTCGCGCTGCATGTCGTCGGCGCCGGCGAGCTCGAACTGCCCGAACCGGAAGAGACCGAGGACAGTTTCGCCGGCAACGCCGCGCTGAAGGCGCGCGCCGCCGCCGCCGCCACGGGGCATCTGGCGCTGTCGGACGATTCCGGCCTCGCGGTCGCGGCGCTGAACGGGGCACCCGGCATCTATTCGGCACGCTGGGCCGGTCCCGACAAGGATTTCGCCGTCGCCATGGCGCGTGTCGAGCGCGAGCTTGCGGGCAAGACGGAGCGCAGCGCCAAATTCGTCTGCGCCCTGGCGCTCGCCGCTCCGCATGGCGCGGCGCAGATCTTCGAAGGCGAGGTCCACGGCCATCTCGTCTTCCCGGCGCGGGGCACGCGCGGCTTCGGCTACGATCCGATCTTCGTCGCGGACGGCATGACGGAAACCTTCGGCGAGATGGAACCGGCGAAGAAGCACGCCATGAGTCATCGCGCCCACGCCTTCGCAAAACTCGTGAAGAGCGAAATCTTTCCGTCATGAGCGGCTTCGGCATCTATGTCCATTGGCCGTTCTGCGCGGCCAAATGCCCCTATTGCGATTTCAACAGCCACGTCCGCACCCGGATCGACGAAGCCGGCTGGATCGACGCCATCGTCCGCGAGCTCGAATGGGTCGCGGCGCGGCAAGGCACGGATCGTCCCATCGTCGAGACGATCTTCTTCGGCGGCGGCACGCCGTCGCTGATGCAAGGCGCCAGTGTCGGGCGCGTACTTGATACGATTGCGCGTCTGTGGCGCGCGGCCAACGACGTCGAGGTCACGCTCGAAGCCAATCCGGCCAGCGCCGACGCCACGCGCTTCGCCGACTATCGCACTGCCGGGGTCGACCGGCTGTCGCTGGGCGTCCAGGCGCTGAACGACAAAGACCTGAAAATGCTGGGCCGTTTGCACAACGTCGCCGAGGCGAAAACCGCGCTGGCGCTCGCGATGAAGAATTTCGAGCGCGTCTCGCTCGACCTGATCTATGCGCGCCCCGATCAGACGGTGGCGCAATGGCGCGCCGAACTGGCCGAGGCCCTTTCCTTCGGCACCGATCATCTGTCGCTCTACCAGCTCACCATCGAGCCGGCGACGCCGTTCTTCACCCTGCACCAGGCCGGCACGCTGAAGATCCCCGACGAAGACCGCGCCGCCGAACTCTACGAGACGACGCAGGAGATGACTGAGGCCGCCGGACGCCCCGCCTACGAGATCTCCAACCATGCGCGCCCCGGATCGCAAGCGCGGCACAATCTTCTCTACTGGCGTTACGGCGCCTATGCTGGCGTCGGCCCCGGCGCCCATGGCCGCCTCGATCTCGGCGGCAAGCGCGTCGCGACGCAGACCGAGCGCCTGCCGGAACGCTGGCGCGAGGCCGTGGCGCGGAACGGCCATGGCATGATCGAACAATCGGAAATCTCGAACCCCGACGCCGCGCGCGAGCATCTGCTGATGAACCTGCGTCTCAGCGAGGGCCTCGATCTCGCCGCCTATCGCGCCCGCTGGGGCACGGCGCCGGATCCGGTGCGCATCGCGGTCTTGGCCGAACACGGTCTCGTCACGCAGGCCGGCGACCGCCTCACCGCGACGCCCCGTGGCCGCCTCCTGCTCAACAGCGTGATCGCGGCGCTGGCGGATTAGCTGCCCGGCTTCACGAAGGTGGTCGGCGCGGGGTCGACGACGTGGAAACCGTCCGGCGCCACGCTCAGCACGGCGAGGCCGCGCTCGGCGGTGCCGTCCGGCGCGAAACGAAACAGGCCATCGGCGCCGGCAAAGCCGTTGGGATCGGCGAGCGCGGCGCGCGTGAAGCGCTTGTAGGGCTCGCCCTTGGCCAGCACCGCGATCAGCGACATCGCATCATAGGACAGCGCTGCCAACGGCGGCGGCGTACTGCCGAACATCTCGCGGTACTTGGCGTTGAAGGCGATCTCGTCCTTGGGATCGGGCGCGGCGAACCAGGCGCCGTTCAGCATCGGCTCGGCGGCGTTGGCCGGATCGTTCCACACGCCGGTGCCGAGCAGCTTGACCTTGGTGGGATCGAAGCCGCTCGTCCCCAGGACCGGCGCGGCGGCGCGCAGCACGGGGCCGCCTTGCGGAATGAACACCGCGTCGGCATCGGTCCTGGCGATGGTCGCCGCCGGCGCCAGCACGCCGTCGACCGTGGCCGAGAAATGCTGCACGTCGCCAAGCTCGCCCTTGCCGTCGGTGACCACCGCTTTCATCGCGTCGAGCGTGACGTCGCCATAGGGCGTGCTGGGGACGAGCGCGGCGAATTTGTGATGGCCTTGCGCCAGGGCATAGGCGACGACGCGGTCGGTATCGTTCTGCGGCAGGAAACCCATCAGGTAGACGCCGTCGCCGGCGACGCTGCGATCGGTGGAGAATGCCAGCACCGGCACGCCGCGGTCGCGCGCCTCGTGGCGGATCGCACGCACCGACGGCGCATAGAGCGGCCCGACGATGATCTCGGCGCCCTGATCGAGCAACCTGACCGCCGCGCCGGCGGCGCTTTCGGGCGTCGTGCCCTCGTCGGCCGTCATCAGCAGGATGTCCTTGTTGCCCGAATCGTAGACCGCCATCTCGGCGGCCTTCATCATCGCCGCCGACAGCGCCTTGACCGCCGGTGTGCCGCTGGCGAAGGGCAGGATCACGCCGACCCGCACCGGCGTATGATCGGCCGCCATGTTGGGCAGGGTGAAGAAGCTTGGCTTGTTCTCGGTCAGGGGATTGCCGGGCGCCGTGCCCATGTCGACCATCGGCGCGACGGTCACCGAGGTGATGGGCTTGGTGACGCAGCCGCCCAGCGCTATCGCTGTCAGGCCGGCGATGGCAGAAAGACGCAGAGCTTGCGCCGAGACGACAAAACGGGATGCAACGGGCATTGAGACCTCCACAGGGCGACGACCCTAAGGCTTTGGGCGTATTCCGTAAATCGGGCGCCGAACGGGAACTGGCGGCCGGGCTTTACGTCACCGCCACCCCGATCGGCAATGCCCGTGACATCACCTTGCGGGCGCTGGATGTACTGGCCGGCTGTGACCTGATTGCGGCGGAGGACACGCGGGTGACCGCCAAGCTGCTCGCCATCCATGGCATTTCGCGGCCCCTGACGGCCTATAACGACCACAACGGCGCCCGCGAGCGGCCTAAACTCTTGGCCCGGCTGCGCCATGGTGCCCGCGTCGCTCTGGTCAGCGATGCCGGCACGCCGCTGGTCTCCGATCCCGGCTTCAAGCTGGTGCGCGAGGCGCTGGCCGAGGGCGTGCCGGTGCAGGCGGTTCCCGGCGCCTCGGCGACGCTGACGGCGCTGGCGCTGGCCGGCCTGCCGACCGACCGTTTCCTGTTCGCGGGGTTTTTGCCCTCCCGGGCGGGCGAACGCGGCGCGACGCTCGGCGAGCTCAAAGCCGTCCGCGCCACGCTGATCTTCTTCGAATCGGCGCAGCGCCTGGCCGCCAGCCTGGCCCAGATGCACGAAGTCCTCGGCGATCGCGCCGTGGTGGTGACGCGCGAGCTGACCAAGCTGCATGAGGAAGTCCGCCGCGGCACGCTGCAATTCCTGGCCGGGCAATATGCCTGCGAGGCGCCGCCGCGCGGCGAGGTGACGATCCTGGTCGGCCCGCCGGCCGAAGCGGTGGCCGATATCGCGCGCATCGATGCGCTGCTCGACGGGGCGCTGCCCTTCATGCCGGTGCGGGCGGCCTCGGAGCTGATCGCGCTGGCGCTGGATATGCCGCGCAAGGAAATCTACGAACGGGCGCTGGCGAAGAAGAGCGATGAAGGCTGATCGCGTCACGGCAAAGCGCGTGGACGCGGAAAAGCGCGGCCGCAGCAGCGAGACGCTGGCCGCGCTGCTGCTGCGGCTCAAGGGCTACCGCATCCTCGGCCGCCGCGTGCGCACCCGCGCCGGCGAGATCGATCTCGTCGCCCGTTCGCCGCAGGGCGTGTTGTGCTTCGTCGAGGTCAAGGCACGCGGCGCGGCGCGCGATGCCGCGCTCTCGGTGGCGCCGCGCCAGCAGGCCCGCATCGCACGCGCTGCGTCGCTGTTCGTCGCCGGCAAGCCCGGCCTGGCGCGCGCCGCCATGCGCTTCGACATCGTCACCGTCTCGCCGCGCACCCTGCCGCGCCACATCCGCGACGCGTGGCGGCCATGAGCGCCGATCCCCGCGCCTGGCTCGAGGCCCTCGGCGCCGGCGGCGACGGGCCGCACGACATCGCCGGCGCGGCGCTGATGCTGAGCGCGCTGGATCATCCCGGCAAGCCGCTCGCGCCGTTCGTCGCGCATCTGCGCGAGATCGCCGAAGCCATGCGCGCCGCTCCGCCCGGCGATGTCGGCGACGGCGCGCGGCGTCTTTCCGATCTGTTGTCGCTGCATCTGGGCTATGACGGCGACCGGCTGACCTATGACGACGCCAGGAACGCCGACCTGATCGCGGTGATCGAGCGGCGGCGCGGCATCCCGGTGGCGCTGGGCATCCTGTACATGCACGCGGCACGCGCGGCGGGGCTGGCGGCGCAGGGACTCAACACCAGAGGCCATTTCCTGATCCGCATCGGCCTTTCCGGCCATGCCCTGGCGCTCGATCCCTTCAACGCCGGCGCCGTCATCGCGGCGGAGAATCTGCCCGCCGAGCTCGGCGGCGGCCTTGCGCGGACGGTCGGCGATACCGATGTCTTGCTGAGGCTGCTGAACAATCTGAAGCTGCGGGCCCTGGAGCAGGGCGGCCAGGAGCGCGGTCTGGAGATTGCCGGCCGCATGGCGTTGATCGCGCCGCGCCGGCCGGACGTCTGGTTCGACCTGGCGCGGCTCAATGAGGCGATGGGCATCCTGGGCGCGTCGCGCAAGGCTTATGAACGGTGCCTGGCGTTCGCGCCGGCCGGCGAGATGCTGCACAATGAGGCCGTCCTGGCGCTCGGCCACCTGAAGCATCGTTTGAACTAGGAAGACACGTCATGCTCACTGTCGCGATCCAGATGGACCCGATCGAGAAGATCGACATCGGCGGCGATTCGACGTTCGCGCTGGCGCTCGAGGCGCAGCGCCGCGGCCACGCGCTGCTCTATTACGGCCCCCGCGACCTGACGTTTCGCGACGGCAAGGTGACGGCGCGGGTGCGCACACTCGCCGTCAGGCCCAATAGGGGCGATCACTTCACGCTCGGCGACAGCCACGTCTACGACCTCGCCAAGGCCGATGTCGTCCTGATGCGGCAGGACCCGCCGTTCGACATGGCCTACATCACCGCGACGCACATCCTGGAGAACATCCATCCCAGGACGCTGGTGGTGAACGATCCCGGCCATGTCCGCAACGCGCCCGAAAAGCTGTTCGTGACGCAATTCGAAGGCCTGATGCCGCCGACGCTGATCACCGCCGACCGCGCCGAGATCGACGCCTTCCGCGCCGAGCACCAGGACATCATCGTCAAGCCGCTCTACGGCAATGGCGGCGCCGGCGTCTTCCGCATCCGGCCGGGCGACGAGAATCTGGGCTCGCTGCTGGAGATGTTCACGCTGTTCTACCGCGAGCCGGTGATCGTGCAGCGCTACGTGCCCGAGGTGCGCCAGGGCGACAAGCGCATCATCCTGGTCGACGGCGAATTCGCCGGCGCCGTCAACCGCGTCCCCGCCGCGGGCGAAGCGCGCTCCAACATGCATGTCGGCGGCCGTCCCGAGGCCACGACGCTGACGCAGCGCGAGCGGGACATCTGCGCCGCCATCGGGCCCGAACTGAAGCGGCGCGGCCTGATCTTCACCGGCATCGACGTGATCGGCGACTACCTGACCGAGATCAACGTCACCTCGCCGACCGGCATCCACGAGGTCAAGCGCTTCGGCGGCCCCGATATCGCGGCCCTGATCTGGGACGCGATCGAGCGGCGCAAGACGGGTTAGTTTCGCCCGGCGCGCCGCCCGCCCGCGAACCATTTTGGGCTGACCTAGGGCTGGTGGGTGTCAACTTAGGACACCCTCTCGTCAAAACTAGGACACTTCGAGAAGCGATGGATCGCTCCAGACATCTTCGTGGTCGGGCGCGAATTGAAATCGCCAACCGGGAGGCAACCCGAGATACTTCAAGATTTGCGGGCAACAATCGCCAATGTGCATGACGTGCAACGGCCCAAAGAAGTCATCGGCACTCGAAAGCTTCGCGCCGCTCCATAGATACCAGCCACACGTGTCGCCATGTGGCGGATGTCGCAATCCATTGATCGGGTAGTTGGCCGGGTTAAAATCCCGAGCAATTCCTAGTTTGAGTGCATCCGCCGACGGCGCGAAAGGTGTGCCGTATTTCTTGCAGATCGCCCGCTGCTGCTCGATAAAGTTCAAGCGCGGGTGCCCCCGTCAATTGACCGTGAACTGCGTGAACCGGCGTTGCGACAAACGCCGCGCGCCGGACTGCGTCTACGTCTCGCTGTGCCCGAAGCGGCTCATATAGCGCGCGTTCATTTCCTTCACCGGCAGGTAGATGAAGACGTCGGTGGTGCCGAACTGGCGGTCGATCACGGCGCCTTCGCCGATGGCGCAGCCGGTGCGGACATAACCCTTGATCAGCGGCGGCAGCGCGCGCAGCGCTTCCTTGGGATCGATCGCGTCCTTGGGGATGCGGTTCATGTCGACGAACAACTCGGGCCGCGCCCGGACATAGACCTCGGGCGGCATGGGATGGAAATGATGCAGGTACGACAAAGGCAGGGCCAGCGCGTCGATGTCGGCGCCGGCGATGGAGGCGCAGCCGAACATCAGGTCGACCGAGAAGCGCGCGACATAGGCCATCAGGCCCTTCCACAGCAGCTGCATCGTCGTGGTGCGGTTGCGATAGCCCTTGAGCACGCAGGACCGGCCCAGCTCCATCAGCCGCTCGCCGGCGTGCCCCGCCAGCATCCTGCTGATGTCGAATTCGCCCGCGGTGTAGAAGCCGCCGGCGCGCGCGGCGTCGACGTCGCGGGTGATGCGATAGGTGCCGACGACCAGGGGCTGGCCGTCCTCGCCCATGGTGCCGCGGTCGATGACCAGCAGGTGGTCGCAGACCTCGTCGAATTTGTCGAAGTCGCGCCGCTCGGCCAGCATCTGCGGCGAGGGCACGGCCGCCATCTCTTCGTAGAAGATGTGGAAGCGCAGCTTCTGCGCCTGCTCGACCTCGGCGTCGGTCTCGGCCAGCCGCACTTCCAGCGCGCCGGCCGCGGCCAGCACGGGCCACTGCGCAAAGCGCCCCGCAAGGGAGCCCGTCTCGTGGATATTGACCAAGCAGCCGATCCTTTGGGGTGGCGCCGGCATGCGATGCCGGCTGGCCGTGTCCCCGCGAATGGGCGGCATTTTACCGGAGCGCAGGGGCACAGGCAAACACGCAACTGCATCGAGGCGTTTGCTCAGGCGGTTGCCGCCGCCGGCCGCCGGAAGCCATCCAGCCGGGCAAGGACCAGGAACAGGACAAGCGCCGGCAGGGCCGCCAGGGCGGTCGTGACGAAGAACGGCACAAAGCCCACCACCTTGTCGGGAAGGGCTGCGAGCGACGGAACCGCGGCGTCGAACAGGTGGCGATGGCCGGCGAACCAGTCGACCAGCAGGCCGGAGAGCCCGCCGAGCACCTTTCCGGGCAGCGCATAGAATGAGCTGAAAAGGGCATATTGCGTAGCGGTGAATGCCTTGTTTGTCAGGCTCGACATGTAGGCAAGCAGCGCCGTGCCGGCGAAGCCCGCGGCGATGTTCTCGATCCCGATCGCAACCGCGAACATGACGATGTTGTGACCGCTGGCGGCCAGCAGGGCGTAGCAGAGGTTGCCGGCGATGACCGCCACCAAGCCCGCCAGCAGCGCTCGCATGATGCCGAAGCGGAAGACGACGAAGCCTCCGATCAGGGCGCCGGCAATCGTCACCCACACGCCGATCAGGCCGGACATGGTGCCGATCTCGACCAGCGAGAAACTCTGCCGGTACATCGGCCGCGCCACGGTTCCCATGACGAAATCGGGCAGCCGATAGGCACCGATCATCGCCAGGATGAGCAGTCCCATCCAGCGGTGGGTGCGGAAGAAATCGACAAAAGGCGCGATCACGGCACCGTAGAACCAGCCGATCGCAGCACCGATCCTGCCAAACACATGAAGCCGGGTTTCCGCGGCACGAACTTCGTCGCTGGCGTCGCGTTCCGGTGGCCGGCCCGCGAGCAGCGCGGCCGCCATGCCGAGAAAGACAAGGCATCCCAGAAAGATCAGGCTGGCATGCCAGGAAACAAGCTGGGCGATGTATGGCGCGAGCGCCGCCGTAGCGAGCGCCGTCAGGCGATAGCCGAGCTGATAGGCGCCGAGCATCGTACCCTGCTCTTCCGCCGGCGCGATCTCGATGCGCCAGGCATCCACGGAGATGTCTTGGCTGGCGCCGCAAAATCCCAGCAGCAGCGCGAACAGCGCGACCTGCATGAGCTGCGTGTGCGGGTCGCTCAACCACAGCCCGATGAACGCGGTGAGGATGCCGAACTGGGCTACCAGCATCCACGAGCGCCGCTTGCCCAAGAGGCGGTGGAGAACCGGCAAGCGCACCTGGTCCAAGAGCGGTGCCCAGGCGAATTTGAACGAGTAGGGCAGCAGCGTAAAGGCGAACAACCCGATCTCGGTCATCGAAACGCCGCCGTCGGTCAGCCATAGGCCCAGCGCGTTGGAGATCGTGAGAAGCGGCAATCCGCAGGACGCGCCGAGCACCAGCATCGTGGCGGAGCGGGGCTTGAGATAAGATGCAATGGCGGCCTGAGTCCGGTTCGTCGTGGTGGCGCGGGTCCCGTCCGGGGCGTTACTCATGCGGCTTCGGTGCGAACCGGCACGCTGTGAGGAAAGAAGATCGCGAACATTTCATCCAGCTGGGCGGGGTCGACGGGCTTGGTGAGGAAACCATCCATGCCGGCATCTTTGCAAGCCCGCTTGCCGGTTTCCAGCGCGTCGGCGGTCAGGGCGACGATCGGCGTGCGGCGGCGGCCGCTGACGGTCTCGTTGGCCCGGATCGCCCGCGTCGCCTCGATGCCGTCCATGCCCGGCATGTGGATGTCGGTCAGGACGATGTCGAAGCTGTCGCGTTCCATCGCCTGCACCGCCGCCTCGCCGGAGGTGACTTCGACGACGGTGTGGCCGCGCCGGCGCAGCAGCTCGCGGGTCAGCAGCAGGTTGATCGGATTGTCTTCGGCCAGCAGGATCTTGATCGCGCCGCTTTGCGGATCCAACGGCGCCGCCGGCTCGTAGGCGGAAGGCGGCTGCGGCTGCGCCGCGGGGGCCACGGCGGCGTAAGGGAGTTGCGGCGCGTCGGGCGGGGTCCTCAGCCGCTCGATCAGCGTCGCGCGGCGCACCGGCTTGACCAGATAGCCGGCGAAGCCCAGTTCGCGCATCGCCGCCAGCTGCGAGCGCGCCGTCGGCGTCAGCAGCACCAGGGCCGGCACGTCGCCGGCCGGCGCGTGCGGCGGGTTGGGCTCGGAATCGGTGCCGGCATCGACCAGCAGCAGGTCGGGGCGGCGGTCGAATTCGTCGGTCGCAGAGACGACGGTGCCGCCGGCGCCGCGGATCAGGGCGCTCAGGCCCTCGCGCAGGATGGCGTTGCGGCTGACGATGGCGATGTGCCGGCCGGCGAGGCGTGCTTCGCCGTGCTCGTCCGCCGGCTTGACGATGACGGCGGGCAGGGCGAACCAGAACTGGCTGCCGCCGCCGGCCGCGTCCTCGATGCCAATCTCGCCGCCCATGGCCTCGACCAGCTTGCGCGAGATGGCCAGGCCGAGACCCGAGCCGCCGAATTTGCGCGCATGGCTGGAATCGGCCTGGACGAATTCGTGGAAGATCTCGTCGCGCTTTTCCTTTGGCACGCCGACGCCGGTGTCGCGTACGTCGAAGCGCACATAGTGCCGGTCATGCGCCGCCACCAGGCGGGCGTTGAGCTCGACGCCGCCGCGCTCGGTGAATTTCACCGCGTTGCCGACGAGATTGATGAGCACCTGGCGCAGCCGGACGCTGTCGCTGCGGATCACCCTGGGCACGGCGTCGTCGACGATCGCGACGAGCTCTATGTCCTTGTCGTGGGCGCGGGGGCAGCACAGCTCGACGACGCCCTCGATCAGCGGGCGCAGTTCGACTTCGTCTTCCTCGGGCGTGAAGGTGCCCGATTCGATCTTGGAGAAATCCAGGATATCGCCGATCAGCGTCAGCAGGGCTTCGCCGGACTGGCTGATGGCCTCGACATAGGTGCGCTGCTCGGGACGAAGCTCGGTCTCCAGCAGCAGCCGGGCCATGCCGAGCACGCCGTTCATCGGCGTGCGGATCTCGTGGCTCATGGTGGCGAGGAAGCCCGATTTGGCGCGGCTGCCGGCTTCGGCCTTGTCGCGCGCATCGGTGATGGCGTCTTCGAGTGCCTTGCGCTCGGTGATGTCGCGGCCGACGCTTTGCACCTCGACCAGCCGGCCGGCGGCGTCGCGCACGGCGTAGTCTTCCCAGGCGATCCAGCGCCAGCCATAGGCGGTGCGGACATGCTGGTCGTAGCGCACCCGGCCGCGGCCCGATTCGAGGCCGGCATAGCTGCCGAACAGCGGTGCGCGGCTGTCGGGATGCAGTTCCGGCGCGAAGGCGCGGCCGAGATCGCGCTGCGGATTGAGGCCGAACAGCTTGAAGAAGGCTTCGTTGCCGTAGGTCAGCCGGCTGTCCGGGGCGCGGCGGAAGATGGCGTCGCCCTGGGCGTCGACGAGGCCCTTGTAGCGCGCTTCGCTCTGATTGAGGCGGGCGTTGAACGCCGCGGCCGCCGCCAGCGATTGCTCGAGGCGGGCGCCGGCCGATTTGAGCTGCACCGCCTGGCGATCGAGGACCTCAGTGCGCTGCCGCGCCACGAAGAATTCGTGCAGCAGGAAGCCGATCATGATGGCGACCAGCACGGCGAAAATGCCGGGCGAAATCAGCGTAAAGCGGTTGTGCAGCACGACGTCGCCGAACGCGATCACCAGCAAGGCGAACGCGATCAGTCCCAGAAGTGTACGAAGCGCGCGCAAGCCGCCAACCGTCCAAGAAGCCCCAGCCAAGCTAGCCATGGCGCGTCTTCAGAAACCTTTAAAGCGCCGGGTTTCGGCAAGGTTCAGAAAAGGTTAATGTCGCGCCGCCCGACCGCAGCAGCGGCGGCTTGTTCAGGGGTAAATTTCAAGGAGGATTTCATGCGTTTTGCGATGCTGGCCATGGCCGGCGCCTTTGTGCTTGCCACGACCGCGGCCTATGCCGCCGACCCCATGGCCACGACCTACGGCAACACCGTCACGACCAAGAACGCCAAGACCGGCGCGGTCGGCACGCTGCTGTTCAATGCCGACGGCAGCTATACCGCGAACGGCACCGGGCCGGACGGCAAGGCGATCACCTATCCGGGCAAATGGGCCACCAAGGACGGCGGCGCCACGCTGTGCCTGACGCCGACCCTGCCGCCGAACACGCCCAACGCGCCGGGCGAGAGCTGCTCCCCGCTCGCCATGCATGCGGTCGGCGAGCACTGGACCGTCACCAACACCGCCGGCGACAGCTTCGACGTGGTGGTCACCACGGGTCGTTGAACGGCGTTCGGGTTGTTTTGCCACGCGGGCCCCGGTCCGCGTGGTTTTTCTTTTCTATCAAAGGGTTATGCCGGGTGTGCCGGACGTGCAGGCGGCTGTCACAAAAGCTTTGCAAAACTGTGATGGTCCTTGCGCGCAACGCCGGTGGGATGGGTTTTCCGTGTTTTATCTCGCGCAGCCGCTTCGCTGCCAACCCAGACTGTCCAACCCCGGCGCCCGCGCATGTCCGACATCGCCCTGTCCGAACAGATGATCAGTATCCCCGAACGCGCCATTGCCGTGCGCAAGGGCGGGGCGCGCGACACGCGCTTCCACCTGCTGACCCTGGCGGCGGCCCTCGTCGTGCTCGGCATCTTCTTCGGCGTGCTGGCCGCGCTGGTCGTCGGCTCGCTGCCTGCGATCCATCAGTTCGGCCTGGGCTTCGCCTATAGCGAGGTCTGGAAGCCGGTGACGGAGAAATTCGGTGCCCTGGCGCCGATCTACGGCACGCTGGTGACATCGGTCATCGCCATGCTGGTGGCGGTACCGGTCGGCATCGGCATCGCGATCTTCCTGACGGAGATCTGTCCGCGCTCACTGCGTCGCCCGGTCGGCATCGCGATCGAATTGCTCGCAGGCATCCCGTCGATCATCTACGGCCTCGTCGGGTTCTTCGTTTTTGCGCCCTGGTTCCAGGAGCATGTGCAAACCTGGATCGTCGACAGCCTGGTCGACGTTCCCTATCTGCAGGATCTGTTTGCCGGCCCGCCCTACGGCATCGGCATGTTCACCGCCTCACTCATCCTGTCGATCATGATACTGCCCTTCATCGCCGCGGTGACGCGCGACGTGTTCGAGACCGTGCCGTCGATGCTGAAGGAAGCGGCCTATGGCCTTGGCTGCACCACCTGGGAAGTGATGTGGCGCGTGGTGCTGCCGTTTGCGCGCACCGGGGTGGTCGGCGGTGCAATGCTGGCGCTGGGCCGCGCGCTGGGCGAGACCATGGCGGTGACCTTCGTGATCGGCAACGATCATCATATCCATGAATCGCTATTCGCACCGGCGACGACGATCTCGGCGAGCATCGCCAACGAGTTCACCGAAGCGACGGGCGATCTCTATCGCGCCTCGCTGGTGGAATTGGGCCTGATCCTGTTCTTCATCACCTTCCTGGTCCTGGCCGCCGCGCTGCTCATGCTGCGGATGCTCGAACGCCGCGCCGGTCGCGCCGCATGAAGAAGAACAACGGGCTCATCCGGCGCCGGAAAGTCTGGAACGTCTTCTTCCTGCTGATGTCGGTGGCGGCGGCGCTGTTTGGCATCGGCTGGCTCGGCTTCATTCTCGGCGAGTTGCTCGTCAAGGGCGTTGCGGGCCTGTCGCCCGACGTCTTCACCAAAGTCACGATGGCGCCGAACGAAAATGGCGGCCTCGCCAACGCCATCCTGGGCAGCGCGATCATGAGCGGGCTCGCCGTCGCGGTGGGCACGCCGATCGGCCTGCTTGCCGGAACCTATCTCGCCGAATATGGCCGCCATTCGCGGCTCGCCGGCCTGATCCGCTTCGTCAACGACATCCTGCTCAGCACGCCGTCGATCCTGACCGGCCTCTTCATCTACGTCGCGATCGTGGTTCCGATGGGCGGGTTCTCGGGCTGGGCCGGCGCCGCGGTGCTCGCGGTGATCGTGATTCCGGTCGTGGTGCGCACGACGGAGAACATGCTGCTGCTGGTACCCAACGGCCTGCGCGAAGCCGCCGCCGCGCTGGGCGCACCGCGCAGCAGCGTGATCCGCGCCGTCACCTGGCGCGCCGCCCGCGCCGGCATCGTCACCGGCGTGCTGCTTGCCGTGGCGCGCATCTCCGGCGAGACCGCGCCGCTGCTGTTCACGGCCTTCGGCAACTGGAACATGAGCCACGATCTCGGCCAGCCGATGGAGAGCCTGCCGCACATCATCTACAGCTTCGCCAACTCGGCCTATGACGACTGGCATGCCCTGGCCTGGGCTGGCGCGCTGCTCATCACCGCGGCGGTGCTGACGCTCAGCATCGTCGCGCGCCTTCTGCAACCGAAGCGGAGTTAGGTATGGACGCGAATCCCGCGCCGAAGAACGTCAAGGTCGATATCAAGGACCTCAGCTTCTACTATGGCGCCAACAAGGCGCTGAAGAACGTGACGCTGCCGCTCTACGACCGCCAGGTGACGGCCTTCATCGGCCCCTCGGGCTGCGGCAAGTCGACCCTGCTGCGCATCCTCAACCGCATCTATGAGCTCTATCCCAACCAGCGCGCCGAAGGCAAAGTGGTGATGGACGGCGAAGACATTTTGAGCTCGCGCCTCGACACCAACCTGCTGCGCAGCCGCGTCGGCATGGTGTTCCAGAAGCCGACGCCGTTTCCGATGACGATCTACGACAACGTCGCGTTCGGCATCAAGCTCTACGAGCGCATGCCGCGCTCCGAGCTCGACGGCCGCATCGAAAGCGCGTTGCAGCGCGCCGCCCTGTGGGGCGAGGTCAAGGACAAGCTGAAGGAATCCGGCCTCTCGCTGTCCGGCGGCCAGCAGCAACGCCTGTGCATCGCGCGTACCGTGGCGACGCGGCCCGAGGTCATCCTGCTGGACGAGCCGTGCTCGGCGCTCGATCCGATCTCGACCGCCAGGATCGAGGAGCTGATCGACGAGCTTTCGGCCGACTACACCATCGTCATCGTGACGCACAACATGCAGCAGGCGTCCCGTGCCTCCGACCACACGGCTTTTATGTATCTGGGCGAATTGATCGAGTTCGGGCCGACCGAGAAAATCTTCACCGCGCCCGACAAGAAGCAGACCGAGCAATACATCACCGGACGGTTCGGCTGAGCGGCCGGATCAGGGAAGCGTCTGCGCCACGATCCGGCCTGTCGGGGTCGGCATCAATCCGCCCATGCCGGCCGATACCAGCCCCATCGCCAGCAGTCGCTCGCGGCGCAGGCGCGGCACGGTCCCGGCGCTGACGAAGCTGCGCGCGATGATGTCGCGCAAGACGCGCATCTCGCCGGCGGTCAGTTCCGATGCCCTGGGAATCTCTGCCATGGCTGGCTGTAGGCCTTATCCGGCGGCATTGCAAAACGGCGCCTCAGGCGTAGTCGGCTTCCACCGTGGCGTCGCTCGGCGGTGTGCGCAGCACGGCGTTGAACAGCCAGCTGAGCGCAAAGCTGACCGCGATATTGAGCACCAGCGACGATAACGCGGCATAGCAGGGGACCGTGTAGCCGAACAGCGTGAGCGGATAGATCGAGATCTTGAAGGCGTTGGCATAAGCCATCGCGGTGCCGCTGCCGATGCCGGCGCCCCAGCCGATCAACAGCGCCCAGGGATTGAGCTTGTTCGTATAGAGACCGAACAGCACGGCGGGCAGGGTCTGGATGATCAATATGCCGCCCAGCAATTGCAGCTGGATGGCGTAGGAGGTCGGCAGTTCGATGACGAAGAACAGGGCGCCGAGCTTGACGACGAGCGACACGATCTTGGCGACCTGCGCCTCGCGCGCCGGCGGCGCATGGGGATCGAGATATTCGCGGTAGATGTTGCGCGTGAACAGGTTGGCGCAGGCGATCGACATGATCGCGGCCGGCACCAGCGCGCCGATCGCGATGGCGGCGAACGCCACGCCGACGAACCAGCTCGGGAACATGTGCAGGAACAGCGCCGGCACCGCGAAATTGTTGCCGAAGGCTTTGAAGCCGGCGGCATATTGCGGCATCGACTGGACGCCGGAGGCCACCGCCATGGTGCCCAGCAGCGCGATCAACCCGAGCGCGACGGAATAGGCCGGCAGCACCACGGCGTTGCGCCGCACGACATGCCGGCTCGAAGAACTGAGGAGGCCGGTCACCGCATGCGGATAGAGGAACAGCGCCAGCGTCGAGCCGAGCGCCAGCGTGGCATAGGCCGATTGCGGTCCCAGGCTTGCGGCCGTGGCCGGCGCCAGCAGCAGCGTCTTGGGGTTGGCGGCGGCGAAGATGTGGCCGAAGCCGCCGAGTTCCGCCGGAATGACGATGACCGCCGCGATCACCGTGGCGTAGAGCAGGAAATCCTTGACCACGGCGATCAGGGCGGGGGCGCGCAGGCCGCTGGAATAGGTGTAGAGCGCCAGCACCGCGAACGCGATCAGCAGCGGAAAATCGTGGATCACGCCGAGACCCGGCACGGTGAGATTGGGATTGATGCCGAGCGCCGCGAGCACCACCTCCATGCCGACCAGCTGCAACGCGATATAGGGCATGGTCGCGACGATGCCGGTGACGGCTACGGCAAGCGCCAGCGTGCCATTGCCGAAACGGCCGCGCACGAAGTCCGCCGCCGTGACATAGCCCTTGGCGCGCGCCACCGACCACAGCCGCGGAAACACCGCGAACAGCAGCGGATAGACGAGGATGGTGTAGGGCACGGCGAAGAAACCGGTGGCGCCGGCGCCGAACAGGACCGCCGGCACGGCGATGAAGGTGTAAGCGGTATAAAGGTCGCCGCCGAGCAGGAACCAGGTGACCACGGTGCCGAAGCGTCGCCCGCCCAGGCCCCATTCGTGCAGCTGGTTGAGGTCGCCGCGGCGCCAGCGCGCCGCGAAGAAGCCGATGATCGTGACGAAAGCGAACAGCGCGACGAAGACGACGATGGCGAGGGTGTCGGGCCTCATCGCGGCGCATCCTTGTCGGCGCGCTCCTCGACGAGATAGACCGGAATCATCACCGCCGCGCCGAGCACGATCCACAGCATCTGGTACCAGTAGAAGAACGGGATCCCTGCGAGCATGGGATCGATGCGGTTGTAGGACGGCACCCACAGCACCGCCGCATAGGGAATCAGGAGCAGCAGATGAATGGCGCGAAAGCCCCTGCGCTTGCGTTTGTCCACCATGCCCGCCCCCGATTGCCGCCGGCAAATCCATACGGCATTGGCCGAAATCCGCCAAGGCGTGCATTTCGCACTGCACAAACGCTGACGGCGCGCCGCCTTGCGCTATACTGCGTGCGCCGCATCTTGGGGGAACAGCATGCGCATTCTTCTCGCCGGTCTTGCCGCCGGCATCGCCATGTATGTCTGGACGTCCATCGCCCATGTCGCCACGCCGCTCGGCATGATCGGCGTGGGCACGCTGCCGGACGAAAGCGTCACCGTCGGCAATCTCGCCTCCGCCATCGGCGACAAGCGCGGGCTCTATGTGTTTCCCACCGACATGGCGCACCGCCCGTCGACGGCCACCGCGCCCGGAGGCCTGCTGGTCTACAATCCGCATGCACCGACGTCGATGCAGCCGCGCAACCTGATCGTCGAGTTCCTGACCGAGTTGGTCGAGACGCTGATCGCCGCCTGGCTGCTGGCGCAGACGGCGTTGGCCGGCTATGCGGCGCGCGCCGGGTTCGTCGCGATGGTGGGCGTCGTCTCGGCGAGCGCGACCAATATTTCCTACTGGAACTGGTACGCGTTCCCGCTCGACTACACGCTCGGCTATATGCTGATCGAGATCGTCGGCTTCGTCGTTGCCGGGCTGGTGCTGGCGGCGATGCTGAAGCCGAAAGCTACTTTGCCGGCGCCGGGGTGATCGCGATCTCGATGTGATCGGCCGGTGCGTTGCTGATCTCCAGCGTCAACGGCTTGGCGGCCAGCGTGAAGCGCACGCTCTTGCGCAGGCCCGGGCAGTCGGCGTCGCCGGTGTGGGCCGTCGAATTCAAGGTCGCGCCGTCCTGGAGCGCGTCGATCCAGCCTTCGGCGGATAAAGAGACCAGATAGTCGCCGGCCGCCACGACCGGCACGATCACATAGCCGCCGAACTTCGCGGGATCCGCGGGCTTCGCCGATGCCACCGGCAAGCCGGCTTCGCTGCCGGGCTTCAGCATCAGGCTGATCGCCCTGCTGGGCATCGCCTTGCGGGTCTCGCCCGAGGCAAAGGCGTCGACCGTGCCGTTCAGCAGCGCCCGCTCCTTGTCCAGTGGCCAGGCAAGCTTGCTGCACACCGGATCGGCCAGCGCCGGCGATGCGGCGAGAAGCAGAACGGCTCCGAGGAAGGCGCTGTGCCGCATTGTCTTGTCCTTACAAGGCGATTTGAGACCGGAAGGCGAAGGTATCGAAATTCTGCCCGATCTGCGCGTTGTTCAGCACGCCATGGCCGAAGCCGGCCGGGATCGTGCCGATGCGGCTCACATCGGTGTTCTGCCACTGCAGCGAAAATTTCAGCGCGCCGTTGGGATACCAGTTGAGCGCCGCGGTGAAGATGCGCTGGTCGCCGCCGCGGATGCCGCCGGCCGGCAACGCCGCGCCCAGCACGCCGGCATGGTCGTTGAGGTCGAGATCGCTATAGCGCGCCGCCACTTCCCAGGCGCCCGGTCCCCAGCCGTCGAGCGAGAACGGGATGCGCGGCTTGGGATTGGAGAACGAGCCGTTGGCGACATTGTAAGGCCGGCTCTCGCCGGTGATGATCCAGCTGGCCTGCGCGTACCAACCTTCGAAGTTCAACGCCGGCGCGCCGGCCGCCATCTGATCCATGCCGTAGCCGAAATAGCCCGCCTGGGTGTAGACGTTTCGCCACTCCGCCGCGCCTTCGAGGCCGTAATTCCACGCCGAGGCGACGTTGAGGGCACCGGTCGAGACCAGCCGCAGGCTGTTGTCGTCGGTCGTCAGTTCCGGACCGTCCTGCAAGGTGATGTTTTCCGCCGAGCCGGCGCCGGCCACGGCGTCGCCGCCGCGAAAGACATAGCTTGCCGCCGCCGAAGCCAGCAGCTTCCAGTCGTTGTCGGAATAGAAGACGTCGCTGACGCGGCCGACGACCGCCTGCTGCTCGTCGAAGAACAGGTTGGTGTCCGCGACCTTGCCGCCGGTATAGGCCAGCGAGCCGAAGAACTGCTCGCCGGCATAGATGATGCCGATGCCGTCGCGGCCGTCGCCGCCGGCCAGGCTGCGCGACAGGTCGGACGGCGCGTTGCGCTCCAGGAAGATCACATCGGCCGCGCCGGTGGCGTCTTCCAGGTTGGCGCTCGGCGGAAAGGCGCCGACGCGGAACGCGAACGGCGCCAGGCCGGCATATTCGACATAGGCCTGCTGGATGCGGCCCTGCAATTCGTTGCCGCTCGAGGCGCCGCTGCCGAAATCGTAGTTGAAGAAGTAGTTCCAGTCGCCGAACACCTTGCCCTGGATGCCGAGTTGGGCGCGGCGCCAGTTGGCGCCGCTGGAGAGATCCGGCCCGTTCGCCGCCGCGAGCTGGCGGGCCGCCGAGCCCTGCATGAAATACCCCATGTCGTATTGCCCGATGACGCGGATCGCGAGGCTGAAGCGGCCGTCGGCAGAGGTCACGGTCGGGCGGCCGCCGGCGATGCTCCACGCCGGCTGGTCGGCCTTCTCGATGCGCGTGCGGTTTTCCATCGCCGCGAACTTGCCGACCAGGTCGTCGATCGCGACCTGTTGCTGGGCGACATGGGCTTCGACGGACGCCGGCGGCGGCGCAGCGGGCGCTGCGTCGGCGGCTTGCGTCGCGGCCGGCGGCACGGGCACGCCTTTGTGGCGCAGGGCGCCGCGCAGCGCGCTGATCTCGCCGCGTTGGGCCGCGATCTGCTTCTGCTGCAGCTCCATCATGTGCTGCATGGCGTCGAGGCGCTTCAGGATCGCCGCGTCGTCGGCCAGGGCGGGGTTGGCGAGCGCGGCCGCAGCCGCGCCGCCGAGAAGAAGCGTGCGTGCCCTCACGTCATCGGCTCCCCAGGATGACGAAGCCGTCTTTTTCGAAAATCGCCTTCGCTTCGGGGCCGCTCAGGAAATCGAGAAAGGCCTTCGCTTCCGGCTTGGCGTCTTTCACCAGCGCGGCGGGATAGACGATCGGCGCGTGGCTGCTCTCGGGGAAGGTGCCGACGACGTGGACGCCTTTGTCGCTCAGCGCGTCGGTCGTGTAGACGATGCCGAGCGGCGCCTCGCCGCGCGAGACATAGGTGAGCGCCACGCGGACATTCTCCGCCTGCACCAGGTGATTGACGACGGCGTTCCACACGCCGAGCGTGGTCAGCGCGGTGCGGGCATATTTGCCGGCCGGCACCGAATCCGGATCGGCGATGGAAAGCCGCCCGCCGCCCAGCGCGCCCAGAAGATCGAAATGCGGCGCGATGGTCAGCGCGACGTTCGCCCCTGCCGGCGCGATCAGCACAAGGTGGTTGCCGAGCAGGTTCTTGCGCGTGTCGTGCTGGATCAGGCCGCGGCTGTCGAGATACTCCATCCAGTCGGTGTCGGCGGACATGAAGATGTCGGCGCCGCCGGAGGCCTCGATCTGCCGCGCCAGCGCCGACGAGGCGGCGAAGGACAGCGCCGCGTTGTTGCCGGTCTTGGCCTGATAGGCCTTGCCGACGTCGCCCAGCGCATCGGTCAGCGACGCCGCGGCGAACACCGTGATGCCGGCGGCTTCTGCCGCGACCGGCGCCATCGCCAGCAGCAAGGCCATGAGGCCGCGCAACCATAGTTTTTTGAGCATGGAAATCCCCCAATGCAATCCCGCCACCGTGATATCCGAACGGATATCACGAGTCGAGACAGCGGCCTGTTTTACGATCGTATTCAGTTGCTCTGGCTGAGGCGCCGGTAGGACAGCGCCTCGGCAACATGCGGCCGGGCGACGTGTTCGGTCCCGGCGAGATCGGCGATGGTGCGCGCCACCCGCAACACACGGTGATAGCCGCGCGCGGTCAGCCGCATGGCTTCCGCAGCCGCCGTGAGCAGCTTGGCGCCCGGCGCATCGGGCGTCGCAACCGCGTCGAGGAGTTCGCCTTCGGCTTCGGCATTGGTGCGGATGGCCTTGCCGGCATAGCGCGTCCGCTGGGCATCGCGCGCCCGCGCCACGCGCGCTGCGACCTCGGCGCTGCCTTCGGCCGGCGGCGGCAAGGTCATGTCCGCTGCCGAGACCGCCCCGACCTCGACATGCACGTCGATGCGGTCGAACAGCGGGCCGGAGATCTTCGACTGATAATCCACCGCGCATTTGGGGGCGCGGCCGCAGGCTTGGGCGGGGTCGCTCAAATAGCCGCAGCGGCATGGATTCATCGCCGCGACCAGCTGAAAACGCGCCGGAAAACGCAGATGGGCATTGGCGCGCGCCACCACGGCCTCGCCGGACTCGATCGGCTGGCGCAGCGAATCCAGGACCGCGCGCTGGAATTCCGGCAACTCGTCGAGGAACAGCACGCCCAGATGCGCCAGCGACACCTCTCCGGGCTTCACGCGCAGCCCGCCGCCGGTCAGCGCCGCCATCGAGGCCGAATGGTGCGGATTGCGGAACGGCCGCCGCCGCGAGATCGTGCCGCCGGGCAATTCGCCGGCAAGGCTCTGCACCATCGACAGTTCGAGCGCCTCGCGCGCGTCGAGCGGCGGCAACAGGCCGGGCAGGCGCTGCGCCAGCATCGACTTGCCGGCACCGGGCGGCCCGATCATCAGCAGGTTATGGCCGCCCGCCGCCACGACTTCGAGGGCGCGCTTGGCGGTCTCCTGGCCTTTGACGTCGCGCAGGTCCGGCGCGCTCGCTGTGTCGTCGGCCAGCCTGGCGACGGGGCGATTCAGCACCTGTACGCCCTTCATGTGGTTGACGAGCGCAATCACCGAAGGCGCTGCGATGATCTCCATGTCGCCGGCCCAGGCCGCTTCCGGCCCGCAGGCCGCCGGACAGATCAGCCCGCGTTGCTGTGCGCTCGCCGCCAGCGCCGCCGGCAGCACGCCGGCCACGGCCGTCACCTGCGCGTCCAGCGACAGCTCGCCGAGCGCGACGTAATTGGCGATCTCGCTCGCCGGCAGCACGCCCATCGCCGCCAGAAGGCCCAGTGCGATCGGCAGGTCGTAATGGCTGCCTTCCTTGGGCAGGTCGGCCGGCGCCAGGTTCACGGTGATGCGTTGATAGGGCAGCGCCAGGCCGATGGCCGACAGCGCCGCGCGCACCCGCTCCTTGCTCTCGGCCACCGCCTTGTCGCCGAGGCCCACGATGTTGAAAACGCCGGTGCCACCTTCGCCGATATGGACCTGGACGTCCACTTCGCGGGCTTCGATGCCCTGGAAGGCAACGGTATAGACGTGGGCTACGGTCATCGCATGGAATTTGCGCTCCTGGGGATCGCCGCGCAACGCTGCCTGCAACGCAGCGTTGCGCGAGATGCGATGCCGCTATTTCGCGAGCAACAGTCCCCAGAGGAAGTCGTTTTGCTTGTAGCCGTGCAGCAGGCTCGGCTTGATGCCGCCAATCTGGTTGTCCAGCGCGGCGAAATTCGGCGCGCCGGCATTGTTGAGCGAAGCGTAGGTGTGACAACTCAGGCAGGACGATTGCGCGATCGGCACGCCGGCGTTGATGCGCTCGATCACCGAATTGCCCAGCAGTGTCGGCGTGCCGGCCTTGGTCAGGTAATTGATCTGCGTTCCCTTGAGGCAGTAATTGTTCCAGATCGGGTCGGCGCCGCCGCTTTTCAGCAGCGCTTGCACGGCCGGCGTCTTGGCGCAGGGACCGTAGTCGGTATTGGGTGTGGCGGCCGGCGCCACATTCGCGACGGTCGCGCCATAGTCGTCATGGCAGCCGATCGTGTCGCAGCGGCCGGGACTGCTGCGATGTTCGAAGGTCATCCACACCCATTGCCGGATCGCCTTGGAGCTCATGGCAAGACCGAGCAGCGCATATTCCGTCGTCTGACCGTTCAGCGTCGCGCTGTTGGTGTAGAAGGCGGCCTCGACGTCCTTCACGGTCTTGTATTTCGGCTGCCAGGCCATGACGACGCTCACCGGCGCCCAATCGGCCTTCACTTCCAGCGCATCGTTGGGCAGGTCGACCGGTCGTCCGTTGACATACGCCTTCACCAGATCCGCCGTCGTGTAGAGATGGTTCGCGACGATGTACTGGAAGGTCGCCCAATTGCGCCGCACCTCCTCGCCGATACAGGCGGGTGCCAGGGGGAAGTTTCCCGGCAGGGCTTTGGGCTGCGGCGGCGGATTGGACTGCGGCGGCACGCACTGCGTCGGGCTGATCACCGCGAGCAGCCTTTTGTTGCCGACCGGCTTGGCGGGCGCGGCGGCCGCCAAGCCCAGCAGGCTCGGCTGCAATCGTTTCATCGCGCCCGGCGCTGGCCAGTGCGGATTGGCGGTATAGACGTCGCTGTCTGCCGCCCAGGTTTCGAATTCCACCGCCTTCACGCCGGGCGTTCCGGCCGGCGCCACAACCTGCGTCAGGACCTGCCATGCCAGCATGTCGCTGGACTGGCCCCAGGGCAGCGGATCGCTCGCCTGCGCCGGCAGCGTGACGGCCGTAGCCAAAGCGGCGATTGCTAGAAATCCGAAGCGCATGGTCGCATATCTCCTCTTGCGGGCATCCGTTGCAGACAACGCATACGCAAACGAAGACAGCGGAACGCAGGCTCGCCGGCCGGACCTCAGGCTAGGCCAACCTCATGGCGGCGACAAGCATCGCCTCGCCCGCCGGACCGGCAGCGAAGCGCCGCCCGCTTCTTCTGCCGCCGCGCGATCAAGGCGCGGCCGCGATCACGCCCCACAGAAAGTCGTTCTGCTTGTAGCCCTGCAGCAGCGCGGCCTGCACGGCGCCGGTCGGCGGAGGCTGTGGCACGCCGTTCTTCGGCGGCGGTTGCAGCGCGGCGAAGTTCGGCAGGCCGGCGCGGTCGAACGAGGCATAGGCATGGCAGGTGATGCACGAAGTCTGCTGCACCGCGACGCCCTTGTTCATCCGCTCGATCACCGAATTGGCCAGCAGCGTGGGTTGGCCGGTCGGCGTCACAAAGCGCACCTGCGTGCCCTTCAGGCAGTAATTGTCCCAGACGGGATCGCTGCCGCGGCTCGCCAGCAGCGCCCTCAGCGCCGGCGTCTTGGCGCACGGGCCATAATCGGTATTGGCGGCCGGCCGCGGCGCGACGTCCGCGGCCGCCGCGCCGAAATCGTCATGGCAGCCGATGACGTCGCAGCGGCCGGGATTGCTGCGCTGCTCGAAGGTCGACCACACCCAATCCCTGGCCTGCTTGCTCTGCACCGACAGCCCGGCCAGGGCGTATTCGCCGCTGCGCCCATTCAGCGTCGCGCGGTTGGTGTAGTACGCGCGGCGCACTGCGTCCGCCGTCTTGTATGTCGCCGGCTGCCAGCGAAGGATGTCGCTCACCAGAACCCAGTCGGCCTTCACCACGACGGCATCGCCGGGAAAATCGATCGGCTTGCCGCCGGCGAACGCCTTCACCAGGCCGGCTTTCGAATAGAGCCCGTTGGCGAGGATGTAGTCGAAGACCGGCCGGTTGTGCTGGACCTCCTCTCCGATGCAGGCGCCGGGCGGGAAATTTCCCGCCGCGCCGTCGCGCGGCAGGCAACCGGGCGCGGCCAAGGCGTGCACCGCCCTGTCTTCGGCGACGGCGGCGAGGCTGCGCGTCAAAAGCTTGCTCCCGCGCGACGGCCATCTTGGCGTGGCCGAATAGAGATCCGCGTCCGACGCCCAGGTCTCGAACGCCACGGCCTTGGCGCCGGGCATTCCCGCCGGCGCAACCATCTGCGCGAAAACCTCCCAGGCCATCCGGTCCGGCGACGGCGGCGGCGCGGCGCGAGAGGAGGACGACAACGCCAGTGCAACGCCAAGAAATGCAAGGGCCCGCAGTCCGGTCATCGCCGCCTCGTTCACAAGGAAAGGACGTACCCCGCCGCGCCGCCGGCCAGCGCCATGCGCGCCAGCCAGCCCAGGCACTGCGTGACCGTGACTTTCGGGTCGAGCTTGAAGAAAAAGCCGTTGACCACGAGAATCACGAACGGGCCCGCGAGCCAGGCCAGCGCCGCGATCTCGAGCCCCGCCGCAATGCCGCGCGCATGGGCGACAAGGCAGAGCGCGACTACGCCGCCGCTCATGATGTAGCCCAGCACACTCGACCAGATGATGGCGCGTCTCTCCGTGCCCTCGCGGATTTCCGGCCACCATACTTCGGGATATTTGTTGTAGGCGTCGTGGAACAACACGCCCATGAACAGCCAGTCGGTGAAGGTCGCGACAGTGCCGGCGACCAGCGCCGCGGCGATCAGCATCCAGTTCATGCGTCACCCCCAACCTGCAGTTTAGTCGGGAATCGCGTCGAAGGCGATGGTGGTGCGCGCCGACGCAGAATGAAACGGCACCGTGCCGTGCCACATATAGGAGGGAAACAGCACCAGCCGCCCCGGTGCCGGCTTGACCGCGCGGCGTATGGGGTCGCGCAGCGCCATGGCGAAGGCGGGCTCGCCGAACTTTATCCAGCCTTGCCTGGCCTGCGCGTCCTCGACGACGTCGGGAACGGCCACGTAGTAGCAGGAACTGATCCATCCCTTGGGATGGATGTGATTGGTGTGAAAGCCGCAATCGTGCAGCCGCGACGACCATGAGCCGCTGAAGCGAAAGCCGTGTCTGCGACGCGCCGACAAGGGGTTTTTGCCGCTTCCAGCCATCCGCGCGATGTAGGTTGCGACTGCCTGCTCGATGCGGCCGCGCAGGGCGGCGATCAGGGCGTCGCTGCCGTCGAACAGGGGCTCCATCGTCTGCGTGCCGTGCCGCAGCGTCTGGTCGATATGTTCGCGCCGGTCGCGATGCAGGTTGTCGAGCCGGGCGTTCAGCGCGGCGTTGAAATCCGCCATGCTGGCAAAGCCGTCCGGCGGATCGAGATCGAAGATCTGCACCTGGCGTTCATAGTCCGCCAGAAGATCGGCGCGCGCGTCGCCGTTTGCGCGCAGCGCCAGTTCGTACACGGCGAGTGCGCCCTGATCGTCGGGCTCGCCCGCGACGACCGCTTCCGCCAGGCCAAGCGCCCGGGAGAATTCGCCGACCTGCAGCAGCGTGCCGGCGAGGTTGACCTGCGTCGCGATGTCGCCGGGCTGGAGCGCCAGCGATTTCTCATACGCCGCGACGGCCGGTTCGAACTGCTTGAGACCGACCAGCGAAATCGCCAGGCCATTTTGCGCGACGGCGCTGCCGGGATCGGCTATGGCGGCGCGTTCGAAACATTCCCGGGCCTCGGCAAAGCGTCCGGTCCGGTTGAGAAGGCGTCCCTTGCCGATCTGCAATGCCGCCGAATTCCGCACCCGCACCGCTGCCTCGTCATAGGACTTCAGAAACGCTTCGTCGCGCCCCATGCGGTAGAGCAAGGCGTTCAATTCCTGATGCGCCGGCAGATGCAGCGGATTGCGCGCGATGGCGCGGCGATAGGCGGCGACCGCTTCGTCCTGGCGGTCCAGATGCTGCAGCACGCTGGCGCGATTGGCATCGGCAAACGGCAGGTCCGGCGCCCGCGCCAGCGCGGCGTCGAGGTGTGCCAGGGCCTCGTCATAGCGCCGCTGCATCTTGAGCGCGACGCCGAGATTGTGCTCCAGCGCGGCGCGCATGGCGGGCACGCAATCCAGCGCCAGCGCTTTGCGCAGGACGGTCTCGCCCTCCGCCGGGCGATGGGTGTCGTTGTACAGGGCGCCGAGGCTGAGCATCGCCGACAGGTCGTTTGGCGCGAGCTTGAGAGCAGCGACCAGATTTTTCTCGGCGAATACCAGCTCGCCTGCCGCCTGTTGTGCCTGCGCCAATACCAGCAACAGGTCGAAATTGTTCGGATCGGCGCGCAGCGCGCCGCGCAACAGGGCGATGCCCTCCTGGGCGCGGCCGGTCGCCGTCAGCAGCTTGCCGAGATTGGCCTGCACGTTCGCTTGCCGCGGCCGCAGCGACAAGGACTGGCGATAGAGTGCCTCGGCCTCGTCATTGCGTCCCTGGCTGGCGCGCACCATGCCCATCAGCTGCAGGCCGTCGGGCTCCAGCGGCCGTGCGCCCAGCACCTGGGCCAGCGCCTGCTCGGCGAAGGCCCATTGGCCCTGGTTGATCAGGTTCGCGGCTTGCGCGATCAGCGCGGCAATCTGGCTCGGCGGCGGCATGCTCATCGCGTTGTTTTAGCCTTAAAAGCGGCGCGGCGCGCGCCCTTGCGCCCCACCCCGCCGCCCCATACGCTTTGAACTTCGCTATTCATGAACGGAAGAGACGACAGATGGCTGCCCCGCGCTTTCAAGGAACGGACAAATACGTCGCCACCGACGACCTTCGCATCGCGGTCAACGCCGCGGTGGCGCTCGAGCGTCCGCTGCTGGTCAAGGGTGAGCCGGGCACCGGCAAGACCGAGCTGGCCTTCCAGGTCGCCGACGCCATGAAGGCGCCGCTGATCACCTGGCATGTGAAGTCGACGACCAAGGCGATCCAGGGCCTCTACGAATACGACGCCGTCACCCGCCTGCGCGACAGCCAGCTCGGCGACGCGCGCGTCAAGGACGTCAAGAACTACATCCGCAAGGGCAAGCTGTGGGAAGCCTTCGAGATGAAGCAGCGGCCTGTGCTGCTGATCGACGAGATCGACAAGGCCGACATCGAATTCCCCAACGACCTGCTGCTCGAACTCGATCGCATGGAGTTCTTCGTCTACGAGACCGGCGAGACCATCAAGGCGGCGATCCGCCCGATCATCCTGATCACCTCGAACAACGAAAAGGAGTTGCCGGATGCCTTCCTGCGCCGCTGCTTCTTCCACTACATCAAGTTTCCCGAGCGCGACACGATGCAGAAGATCATCGACGTGCATTATCCCGGCATCAAGCAGAAGCTGGTCAGCGAAGCGCTCAACGTCTTCTACCAGATCCGCGACGTGCCGGGTCTCAAGAAGAAGCCGTCGACCAGCGAGTTGCTCGACTGGCTGAAGCTGCTGCTCAACGAGGACATCCCGCCCGAGGCGCTGAAGGAAAAAGACCCGACCAAGCTGATCCCGCCGCTGCACGGCGCCCTGCTCAAGAACGAGCAGGACGTGCATCTGTTCGAACGCTTGGCTTTCCTGGCGCGGCGCGAGAGCCGGAACTAGGCGTCGATCAGGCCGATCCGGCGCTCGATCTTTTCAAGGCGTATCTCGACGCGATCTATGCGCGTCGCGACATGAGCGTATTGGGCATGTAGCCCGGCGATCTGGCCTTCCAGGCCGGCATATTGGGTTTCCAACATGCCGACGCGATGTGTCAGATCACGGATGTCCTGACGCGTCGCATCGACCGTCGCCCGGATGTGGCGCAGGTGTTCGAGTACGATGTTGTCGCTCGCTCCGCTCATTCCGTCATTATCTCGCAGAAACAGATTGAGAACAAGTAAGCAACGCGCGTCTTGAACCCGCTGCGCTTTTCAATCCGCCGGCGCGCCCGCCCGCCGCTGCGCGATGTGCCACAGCACACCCGCCGGATCGACGACATAGGCGACATGCAGGCCCCAGGGCTGCAAAGCGGGCGCGCGGGGCGGCGGCACGCCGAACCGGCCCGGCAAGTCGAGACTGGCGATGTGGGTCCACCAGCCTTCGAGATCGTCGACCATCAGCTGCATCATGCAGTTCTCCGCCCATTGCTGCGGCAAAGGGCGCTGCAGGATGAACGACGTCCGCCCGAGGGCGAAAATCGCGACGTCGCCGTCGAGGAGCTTGCTGAAGCCCAAAGCTTCGTAGAACGCCTTGCTCGCCGCGAAGTCTTTCGTCGGGAGGAACGGCCGCGCCGCCTCGCTGCCGTCGGGGATCGCCATTGCCGTGCTTCTCCACCGGCGTATGTCGCCACCGCCGCGCTTCTGATAATATCGCGCCGATGCACCCTCGGAAACCGTGGATGACGCCGACCTCGATACCGCTCGCCCTGGCCGCGACGATGCTTTTGCTGATGCCGGCGCACGCCCAGACCACCGACATTGACGCCTTCAAGGATGCCGGCGACGAGGCCAAGGTGCACAGCGCCTCGGGGTTCGTTTGCCCGCTGTTCATCGGCCATTTCGAGCGCGACGCCTATGGCGAGCGCGATCCGTCCATCGGCGCGGATTTCTGCGCCTATTCGGCGCTCGACGGTGTCTACGGCACGATCACGCTGACGCCGCTGAAGGGCATCGCATACGATCCCAAGACCGCGCTGGTCCCCGAATTCACCGAGCAGGAAGGCATCGGCGGCAAGATGGTCGGCGAAAGCACGATGCATATCGGCGGTGGCGCCACGCCGATCTCGGTCTACACCCGCACCTACGAGACCGCGGCCCTGGAGACCTTGCACTACCGCATCCTGTTCTCGGGCGGCACGATCGGCGCCTGGGCGCTGGAGGCGACGGTGGAGTTCGCCACGCCCCGCGACGACGACAAGCAGCGCGATTTCCTCAAGGCGGTCTACGACGAGGCGCTGGCCCACATCGCCAAGCAGGCGCCGGGCCCGGCTGTCCCTGCGGCAGCCCCTGTCGCACCGGCCCCGCCGGCGGCGGCGGGCCCGCTGGCCGGACCGACCAACCCGCGCTAGACTTGCCGAACCGCTATTCGCCTGCCCGGAAGGTCCGCGCCCATGTTCTTCCAGTTCTTCGACGAACTCCGCTCCGCCAAGATTCCCGTCACGCTGAAGGAATATCTCGCGCTGATGGACGCGATGGACAAGGACGTCATCGACATGAAGATCGAGGACTTCTATTTCCTGTCGCGCACCGCGCTGGTCAAGGACGAGCGCAACCTCGACAAGTTCGACCAGGTCTTCGGCCATGTCTTCAAGGGGCTCGAAGGTCTCGACGGCTCGCTGCTGGCGCAGATTCCCGAAGAATGGCTGAAGGCCCTGACCGAGAAATTCCTCTCCGAAGAGGAGAAGAAGATGATCGAGAAGGCCGGCGGCTGGGACAAGCTGATGCAGCAGCTCAAAGAGCGCATGGAAGAGCAGAAGAAGCGCCACGAGAAGGGCAACAAGGCGATCGGCACGGGCGGTACGTCGCCCTACGGCAATGGCGGTTACAATCCCGAAGGCGTGCGCATCGGCCAGGACAAGTCGCGCCACGGCAAGGCGATCAAGGTCTGGGACAAGCGCGAATACAAGAACCTCGACGATTCGGTCGAGCTCGGCACGCGCAACATCAAGGTGGCGCTTCGCCGCCTGCGCAAATGGGCCCGCCAGGGCGCCGAGGTCGAGCTCGACATGCCCGGCACCATCAAGGACACGGCCAACAAAGGCTACCTCGACCTCAAGCTGATCCCGGAACGCCACAACACCGTCAAGGTGCTGCTGTTCTTCGACATCGGCGGCTCGATGGACGCGCATATCAAGCTCTGCGAGGAGCTGTTCAGCGCCGCCAAGACCGAATTCAAGCACATGGATTTCTACTATTTCCACAATTGCCTGTACGAGGCGGTGTGGAAGGACAATCGCCGCCGCCACAACGAGAAACTCAACACCTGGGACGTGCTCAACAAATATCCGCGCGACTACAAGATCATCTTCGTCGGCGACGCGACCATGAGCCCGTATGAGGTCACCTATCCGGGCGGCAGCGTCGAGCACTGGAACGAGGAGCCCGGCGCCATCTGGCTCGACCGCGTCACCACGATGTTCGAGCATGCGGTGTGGCTGAACCCGGTGGCGGAGAAGCACTGGGAATACACCCCGTCCATCGGGCTGATGAACCAGTTGCTGGGCGGCCGCATGTTCCCGCTGACGCTCGGCGGTCTCGACAAGGCGATGCGGGAATTGAACCGCTGAGATGAGCCAGGCGGCGCGCGCATCGGACGTGACCGTGCGCAAGGCCGCGTGGAGCGATGCCGGAGCGCTCGCCGCGACGCTGGCCCGCGCCTTTCACGACGATCCCGTCACCGTGCATCTGCTGCCCGATGCGGCGGCGCGCGCCAGGGCGCTGCCGCGCATGTTCAAGCTGCTGTTCAAGCTCGGACTGCCGCATGGCGCCTGCCATGTCACGAGCGGCTATGAGGCGGCGACGCTGTGGCGGCCGCCGGATGGCTGGCATGTGAAGTTCTGGGACTATGTCGCCAACGCGCCGGAGCTGCTCGGCGTCTTCGGCGGTGGCGTGTTCAACGTGATGGCGACGATGGACCGCATCGAAAAGCTCCATCCGCACGCGCCGCACTGGTACCTGCAGACCATCGGCACCGATCCGGCGCTGCAGGGCAAGGGCTATGGCGGCCTGATCCTGCGGCATCAATTGGCCGTTGCCGACGCGGCGGGCACGCCGTGCTATCTGGAATCCAGCAAGGACACCAACCTGCCGATCTACCAGAGCTTCGGCTTCGAGATCACCGGCGAGATCAAAATTCCGAACGGCCCCACCCTGTGGCCGATGTGGCGCGAGGCGAGACGATGAAATTCGCGATTCTGTTGTCGGCGCTGTTGCTGACCACGCCGGCCTTGGCAGACGGCATCACACTGCTCGGCGCCGTCCAGCATCCGGGCACTTTCACGATGGCGCAATTGCGTGCCATGCCGCAGATCGACGTCAAGGTCGACCAGAAGACCGAGAAGGGAAGCTTCACCGGCACGTTCCATGGCGTGCTGCTGTGGACGCTGATCAACGATGCGGGGCTGGTGAACGGGCCGCAGCGTCACGCCATCCTGCTGCACGGCATCATCGTGACGGCGGCGGCCGATCACTACGCCACGCTCGTCAGCCTGGGCGAAATCCATCCCGAACTCGGCAACGGCCAGGTGATCCTGGCGACCGAAGAGAACGGCCAGCCGCTCGCCCAGCCCGTCCTCATCGTGCCCGGCGACATCAAGGCGGCGCGCGACGTGCGGAACGTCACCACCGTCGACGTGTCGTTCGGATCGCTGCTGCGCGGCCCCGGCCTGACCCCCGATCACCTGAAATAACGGAGACAACGCCATGACGATCCAGGTCCATCACCTCAACAATTCACGCTCGCAGCGCATCCTGTGGCTGCTGGAGGAGCTCGGCACGCCGTACGAGATCGTCAAATACCAGCGCGGCTCGCCGGTGCCCTTCGCGCCGCCGGAGCTGAAGGCGGTACACCCGCTCGGCAAGTCTCCGGTCATCACCGACGGCGGCAAGACCATCGCCGAGTCCGGCGCCATCGTCGAATATCTCATCGACGTCTACGGCAAGGGCAAGTTCAAGCCGAAGGCCGGCAGCGACGACTACTGGAAGTATATCGAGTGGATGCACTATGCCGAGGGCTCGGCGATGCTGCCGCTGCTGATGGCGCTCTATACCGGCATGCTCGGCGACGCGGCGGCGCTGCTCAAGCCGCGCGTCGACAGCGAGATCGCCAACAATCTTTCCTACCTGGAAGCGGGCATCAAGGGCCGCAGCTTCTTCGTCGGCGGCGACCTCACCGGCGCCGACATCCAGCTGCTCTTCGTCCTGGAGGCTGCCGGCGCGCGACTGGAACCATATCCGGGCCTCGTTAAATACCGGGCCGCCATGCAGGCGCGCCCCGCCTACAAGCGCGGCATCGAGAAGGGCGGCGAATACGCACTTATGAGCCGCTGAGGTTCGGATAGACGAGGGGAAAATACGATGCGCTACTGGGGTTTATTGCTTCTTGCCGCGAGCTTCGCATTGCTCGCCGCGCCGGCGTCGGGCGACGAAATGAGGGCCGCGCGCCGCTATGTTTCGCCCAGCGGCGCCTTTTCCATTGCGATGGACGACGAATTCGACCGCCTGTTCCATGCCGGAAAGGAAAATGTCTCCGGCGACCTTGTGGTCGTCGATTTCCCCCACATGAATTCGATGGGGCTGGCGACGCAATGGGGACGCACGATCGAATGGCTCAAACTCGACAAGGCGGTCGACCGCCTGCAGTTCGACGCGCAAGCGAGCGCGCTGGTGGACGGCTATCTGGAAGGGCGCTACGGCGCCGGCACATTCGCGGTCCTCGATCGCGGCAAATTCCGCGATGCCGACGGCGACCTCGTCTACGCCTTCTCGGCGAAAGGCAGCCTCAACCAGATGCCGGCGGCATGGCAGGGCGCCGTCCTGTTCTTCGACAGCGGCGTGGCGCTGGTCAGCGAAACCGGCGCGCAGCCCGCCACTTTCGATTCGAAGAACGGCGTGACGAATGAAGCGCTGGTCGACTGGGCGGAAACCATCCGGCCGGGCGGATGATCGATCACGTCTCCGTCGCCGTCGCCGATCTGGCGCGCAGCACGAAATTCTATGAGGCGGTGCTGGCGCCCCTGGGGCTCGGCAAGCTGGTGACGCGCGAACGAACGGCCGGCTTCGGCAAGTCCTATCCCGAATTCTGGATCAACCTGCGCGAGGGCCTTGCGCCGCTGCCGCAAACCACCGGCGGCCACATCTGCCTGCGCACGCGGGACGAAGCGTCGGTGCGCGCCTTTCACGCCGCCGCCCTGGCGCAAGGCGGGGCCGATGCCGGCGCGCCCGGCCCGCGCCAGGCGGCGTTGACGACCTATTACGGTGCGTTCGTCTTCGATCCCGACGGCAACAAGCTGGAGGCGGTCACCTTTCCGCGTCAGGCGAAGGTGTCGGTATCCGGCGCCGGATCATAGGTCACCATTTTTGGCCGCAGGCGCCGTCCTTGCGTGAAATCCAGATAGGTGTCGTCGCCGATCCGGAACGCGACGTCGATCCAGCGCGCCATGATGGCGCCGAGCGGCCGATCTTCCTGAACGGCATCGCGGAATCCGGATTTCAGACGCGCTTCCAGCTCCGCCAGCCCCGGCGCAAATGTGTAGCGATCGGACGGTCCCAGCGTCGCTTCATATTCCGAGCAGCCGCGCTTGATGGTCGTCGCGATGTCCGGTCCGAGCTTGGGATCGGCGACGAATGCCTCCCGCACGACCCGGTACAGCGCGCGGGCTTCCGCGAGGCCGGCGGCATAGAAGAAGCCGGCATAGATGTCCTGCGAGTAGCGGTTGTTGAGGTCGATGCCCCATTTGGAATTGCAGGCGATACGCTTGCCGATCTGCCAGGCGGCCACCAATTCGCGCAAGGACCGCGGCACCACCTTTACCTTGTAACAGGCGCTGCAGCCTTGCGGCACGGCAGAGGCGGCATAGGCGTGGCGGTAGACGAACTCCATCAGGAAATCGCAATCCATCGCTTCGCCATTCTTGACCCGCACCCAGTCGAGGCTGCGCGCCGGTCTGGCGGCACGCTCGAGCAAGCCGGTCGAATCCCTTTTGAGCGTTCCAGCCGCCACGGCGCGCTGCAGATTGTCGGCGACCGTGGCACCGCCAATCTGCAGGGACAGCAAGTCTTCGGGCATGCTCTCGGTCATTCCATCGCGCCGCGAAAGTCGCCGCGCCAAGGATACTACCAATGTCGCCGGACGCTAGCCCTTGCGCGAGGCGATGTAGCGATCAGCCATGCCGTCGAGCATGGCGAGCGGCACTGCGCCGCCGATCAGCATGGCGTCGTGGAAGCTCCTGATGTCGAACCTGGCGCCCAATGCGTCGCGCGCCTTCTTCCGCGCCGCCAGGAACGTCAGCTTGCCCAGCATATAGCCGCAAGCCTGGCCGGGCGTCACGGCGTAGCGCTCGATCTCGGTGATCGCGCCGCTCTCCTGGTCGCCCAGGGTGTCGACATAGAATTTCACCGCCTGCTCGCGGCTCCAGCGCATGGCGTGGATGCCGCTGTCGACCACCAGCCGCACGGCGCGGAACATGGCATCGTGCAGGAAGCCGATGCGGCCCAGGGGATCGTCGTCATACATGCCCATCTCGTCGGCGAGCTGTTCGGCGTAGAGCGCCCAGCCTTCCATGTAGGACGAGAAAAAGGACAGGCGCCGGATCAGCGGCATCTTGGCTTCGCGCTGGATCGACAGCTGCAGGTGATGGCCGGGGATGGCTTCGTGATAGGACAGCGTCGGCAACAGCCAGCGGGGCTGCTCGGCGGTGTCGCGCAGGTTGATCCAGTAGATGCCCGGCACCTTGCCGTCGAGCGACGGCGCATTGTAGTAGCCGCCGGCCTGTCCCGCCTCGATCTCCTTGGGCACGCGCTTGATGACGACATCGGCCTTGGGAAGCGCGCCGAAATAGGCCGGCAATTTCGCGCGGATCGCGGCGACCTTCACGTTCAGGTCGGCGATCAGCTGCGCCTTCGCGGCGTCGGTGTTGGCGTACAGCATCTTGGGATCGTCATACATCGCGCGCAGCCGCTCGCCGACCGTGCCCCGCGTCATGCCCTGCGTCTTCATGATCGCGTCGATCTGCGCGCTGTGGTCCTTGATGATGTCGAGGCCGGTCTGGTGGATGTCGGCCGGGCTCATGGTCGACGTCGTCCAGGTCAGCACGCTGTCGCGGTAATAGGCCTCGCCGTCCGGCAGGCGCCAGACGCCGGCGTCGTGCGTCGCGCCCGGCTGCAGGCTGGTGATCAGCGCGATCTGGCGCTCGAGCGCGGGATAGACCTTGTCGGTCAGGATCTTCGCGGCCGGCGTCTTCCAGTCGCCCGGGATGTTCTTCTCGGCGGTTCGCCGCACCACAGACAGGGTCATCGAGGCGCTGTCGGCCGGCTGGTTGCGCAGCGCGTTCATCTGCACGATGGTCTTGGCGAGCGCGAAGTCCGGCGGCACCACGCCCAGCGCCACGTCGTGACGCACGACATCGGCCTCCTCGTCCAGGCGCAGCGCGAACTGCTCGAGGCGCGCGAGATAGGCGTCGGCATCCGCCTTGACCGCGATGGTGTGCTGGTTGTCGAGGAACGAGGGGATGTTGCTGTAGAGCCCGTCCCTCTGGCTGATGACATAGGGCGCGCCCGCGCCGCCGCCGGCGTATTTGTAGCGCTTGTTGTCCATGTCGGTGTTCTTCAGGCCGAAGATGACGACGTCATAGCTGATCTGGTCGTCGCCGCTCACCGAGGCGCGGTCGAAGGCGGACAGCCGCGCCAGCTGGCTGGCGTTCAGCTTTTGCGCCTTGTCGATCGCGGCCAGCGACGCCCCGTCGAGTTCGCTCTTCTGGTGCGCCCGCGCGCCCGTGTCGACACCGAGCGAGGTCGCGAAGGTCGGCGACAGGTCGAGATTTTCGGAGACGAAGGTGTCGAACAGCGCGTTCAATTTGGTCCCGGCGGCAGGGTCGGCTCCCAGGCCCGGCCTTGCGACGGCAAGGACGGCGGCGCTCGCGGCGCCTGTCTTCAATAATGATCGGCGGTTCAGCATGGAAGGCCCTCCGGTTCGCCCGGAAAACTATGGGTCGGCCCGGCGGGCGACAAGACACGAACGTGTGCCGGGCTTCACGTTCGCGTGCGCGCATTAAGCATGGCCCGCCGCGAAGCGGTTCCAGGCGGCTACCCCTTCGATGCGCTGCCCCAGTAGTTGAAGCCGGCGAATTTGGGCGTGCCGGGCAGGTACATCGTCTGCATGTCCTCTATCCTGAAACCGGCGTCCTGGATCAGTTTCGGAATCGGCCGGCCAACATGGCAGCCGCCGCCGATCATTTTCCAGGCGGGGGTGATGCGCCGCTGCCAGCGCCTGACGCTATCGTCCGGCGCCTCGCCATGCTCGCAGAAGACCATGCGGCCGGCGGGTTTCAGCACGCGCCGCATCTCCGCCAGCGCCGCCATCACGTCAGGGATGGTGCAGAGCGTATAGGTGATCATCACCGTGTCGGCGGACTCCGCATCGAGGGGGATTCGCTCGGACGGCAAACCCAGGAATTCGAGCGGAATGGGGCTCGCCGCGGCGCGGTCACCGGCGCGTGCCCGCATCTCCGCCGCGGGCTCCAGCGCCCAGATGTGCTCGACCTTCGCGGCATCGTAGAACGGCAGGTTGTGGCCGGCGCCGAAACCGATCTCCAGCACGCGCCCCTGCGCGCGCGGCACCACCTTGCGGCGCTGATAGGTGATCGGCTTGGCGCTCATCGCGCCGTCGAGCAGCCGCGGCAGGATGTGCCGGCTGTAGAATCCCATGGCTTTGCTCCTTTGGGAGGAGCGTATCAGAAACCGGTCGGATGATCCGGCGGATCGCCGTTGTTCGGCAGGTGCGTGATCTCCGGCACGCAGGCTTGCCAGCCACACGGTCGTCGCGCTGATGCATGTCGCGATGCGACGTTGGCTTGCACGCTACGCGTCCGGCCTGTGTTCCAGGAGATCGCCAGGCTGGCATTCGAGTGCCGTGCAGATTTTATCGAGCGTCTCGAAGCGAACGCCCTTCACCTTGCCCGATTTCAGCAGCGACAGATTGGCCTCCGTAATGCCGATGGTCTCGGCCAGCTCTTTGGACCGAATCTTGCGCTTGGCCAGCATCACATCCAGATTGACGACGATCGCCATTACACGAACTTCGCATTCTCGTCGGCGAGGCGGCGCGCCTCCACCATGACGCGAGCCGCGACCAGACCGACACCGGCGGAAAACAACGTGATCACATCGTCCGAACCGAAATTCAGCGAGATCGCTTGATGACCGTGACCGAGCGGCCAAGTCAGCAGCAAGGTGATCGGCGCATGCACCACGAATCCGACGATCACGCCCGCGAACAGTGCGACGGCGATATTGTTGAGCAGCTTGAGCGCCTGCGGCGAAAACACTTCACCCTCGGCATAGAGCAGAAACAGTGCGCGCAACGACCAAAGCGCCCACACCGTGAAGAACTCCGCGCCGAGCGAGAACGCCAGGGCGGCCAGCCGGTACAGGATCGGCACGCCGTCATTCAGGACGGTGCCAAGATGGTCGGCATCGAAATTCAGGCCTTCGGCCCAGGCGGGGTGGAGATAGACGAAAATATCGCTCGCGGGCCACAGGATCAGTCCGATGGTCGCAAGCCAGGCCATCAGCCGGCTAAGGCGTGCAAGGTTTGAAGGGGTGGCGTCCGTCATCGCGATCTCCCATGTTGTGGGACATCGTTGTACAGAAATATATTATCGTCAAGAGATAATTACTCGGGCGCGATAGTGACCTCGATGCCGTCCAGTTCATCGGCGCAGAGGACCTGGCAGGACAGCCGCGAATTGGCTTCGACCGCCAGCGCCATGTCGAGCATGTCGATCTCGGCGTCGGATGGCGGCGACAGCTTCTCGTACCAGCCGCCGGTCACATAGACGTGGCAGGTGGCGCAGGCGCAGGCGCCGCCGCATTCGGCCGCGATGGGAAGCCCCGCATCGCGCAGGATCTCCATCACGCTCCAGCCGTCGCGGCCTTCGACGACATGTTCCGCGCCCTTGCGGTCGGTGGCGACGATCTTCATCAATTCACACCCAGTTTCTTCTGCAGGCTGGACGAAGACGTCGTGTATTGGAAGCGCAGCTTTTCGTTCGGCTTGCAGACATGGAACGCGGCCTGTGCCATCAGCGCCGCCTCGTGGAAGCCGGACAGGATCAGCTTCAGCTTGCCGGGGTAGGTGTTGATATCGCCGATGGCGAAGATGCCGGGCGTGCCGCTCTCGAATTTCGCCGTATCCACGGGGATCAGGTTTTCGTTGAGGTTCAATCCGAACTCCGCGATGGGACCAAGCTTGATCGTCAGCCCGAAGAACGGCAGGAACGCGTCGGTCTCGTGATGCCATTCGCTCTTGTCTGCGCCGGCCAGCGTCACGCCGGCGAGCTTGCCATCGTCGCCATGCAGCTGTTTTACGCTGGCGACGTGGAACTTCACCTTGCCCTGCTTTTCCAGCTCGCGCATCTGGTTGACGCTGTGCTGGGCGGCGCGGAAGCCGTCGCGGTGATGGACGAGGGTGAGGCTCTTGGCCAGCGGCGCCAGATTGATCGCCCAGTCGAGCGCCGAGTCGCCGCCGCCGGCGATCAGGATGTTCTTGCCGCGGAAGGTGTCCATCTTGCGCACCGCATAGTGCACGCCGACGCCGTCGCCCTTGTTCTCGAAGGTCTCGATGTTCGGCACTGGCGGGCGCTTGGGCACGAAGCTGCCGCCGCCCGCGGCGATGACGACGACCGGGGCGACGATCTGCGTCCCCGCATCGGTCGTCAGTTGCCATTTGCCGTTCGCCAGCTTTTCGAGTCCCGCGGCCATCTCGCCGAAATGGTATTGCGCGCCGAACGGCTTGATCTGCTCCAGCAGCTTATTGGTCAGCTCCTGGCCGGTGACGATCGGCAGGCCGGGAATGTCGTAGATCGGCTTTTCCGGATAGAGCTCGGTGCATTGCCCGCCCGGCCGGTCGAGGATGTCGACCAGATGCGCCTTGAGGTCGAGCAGGCCCAGTTCGAACACGGCGAAAAGTCCGATCGGGCCGGCTCCGACGATGGCGACATCCGTCTCGATAGGCGTGCTCATGGGCTATTCCACAATCGTTTAGTGTATGACAGAAATAACTGGCGCTCTTCATATGTAAAAATGGGTTCGCCAACAACCCTTTCAAGGCGCGGGGCCGCAATGTGACGCAGCGCACAATCGGCGCCAAGGGGGGTCGCTGGCTTCGCGCTAAAGAATTGATCGCTATGGAATATCTGGCCTTCCCCGCAACCACCTGCCGGACTGTGGCAGAGGTCCGCCGCGAGATTGCTCGGCTGGATCTGGCGCTGATCGCCCCGAGCGCCGGCTGGTCGAACTCTCAATCGCGCACGAATTCGCTTAGTTCGACGCCAAGGTTCAGCTTGCCAGATAGTTCTTGATGAAATCCTGGACGGCGTCGGAACGCGTCTTCAGCAGCGAAATCGCTGCCCCGGCTGCGGCGCGATCGGCGAGGTCGAGCGGCTCGCAATGGGCCGCCGCGTCGCCCATCGCGAAGGCGCCGATGCCGCGCGCGGCGCCTTTCAGCGTGTGCGTGACTTCCTTCCACGATTTGGCATCGCGGGCGTCGAGGATGCTCTGCAGCCGCGCCACCAGCTCGTTCGCCTGCGAATCGAACAGGCGCATGACTTCGGCGTTGATCGCCTTGTCGCCGCCGGTGTAGCGGGCAAGGTGATCCAGATCGATAACCGCGCTGGACGCCCCCGGCATGGCGGCCTCACAATTGGGTTTCCACGCTACAGTGGCGCAAATAGATCAACGTCCCGTTAACGTTTGGACCGCCGATGAAACGACTCGCCCTGGCCCTGCTCCTGTCGCTTCCCGTTGCTGCACAGGCGCAGGAGCGGTTTGCCCAGCTCCCGCCGGACAAGATGACACCGGAGCAAAAGGCCATCGCCGATGCCATTGTCGCCACGCGGGGCAGCATGAATGGACCGTTCAACGCCTGGCTGCGCGACCCGGCGCTAGCGGATCGTCTGCAGAAAACAGGCGAGCAGATACGCTTTCACTCTTCGCTGCCGCCGGCCCTCAACGAATTCGCCATCCTGATCACCGCGCGGCACTGGACGTCGCAGTTCGAGTGGTATGCCCATTATCCCCTTGCCATGAAGGCCGGGCTCGAAGCCGGCGTTGCCGCCAGCCTCGCCGCCGGCGAACGCCCGGGCGGCATGAGTCCGGACGAGGCCGCGATCTACGACTTTTCGACGTCGCTGCATGCCACCGGCACCGTCGACGATGCCGTCTATGCGCGTGTGCTGAATCGCTTCGGTGAAAAGGGCGTGATCGATCTGATCGCGGTGAACGGCTATTACGACCTGGTTTCGATGACGCTCAACGTCGCGCGCGTCACCGTGCCGGCCGGCACGCTCCCGCCGCTCAAATCCCTCCAGGAAGATTGATCAGGCTGGCACGTCGCTTCGCTGTTTACGGTGTAATCTTCAGGGTGCCGGGCACAACCTCAAATCACGCATTTTCGCTGTGGCACTCGCGCCACGCGGCAATCGATGGTTAAAGTGCGGCTGCACCAGCAGATTTTCTCGAGGGGACTATGGCGACAATCGGATCGGACCGCGGCCAAGCCGTGCTGCTCCAGACGGCCGAACCACTCGGGGACGCCGTGCCGCGCCTCGCCCGCCGGCCGGAGCCGAAATTCGGCATCGCCGCGATCACCTTCTCGTTCGTCCTGTCGGCCTTCTGGGCCGGCGCTGCGGCCGCCTATCTGTGGGGTTATTTCGGCCCCAGGGGGCTGGCCGGGCTCGATGTGCAGGAACTGGCGCTGTTCGTGGCGGCGACGTTCATCCCGCCCTTGCTGTTCGTTTCGGCCGCCTGGGCGATGGCGCGCGCGCAGCAGATGGCCGTCGCATCGCAAACCCTGGCCGAGGCCACCGACCGGCTGTTCTCAGCCGACGAGACCGCGTCGCGTACGGCCGCTCGCCTCGGCCGCGCGGTGCGGCGCGAACTCGATGCCCTCAATGCCGGCCTCGATGGCGCGTTCGCGCGGCTGCGGGCACTCGAATCGGTTCTGGAAAACCAGATCGCCGCGCTCGACGAGGCCGGCGCCCGCGCCGACGTCCGCGGCGAAGCGGTCGCGGCGCGACTCACCGCCGAGCGCGAACGCATCGAAGCCGTGGCCGGCTCGCTCAGCGACGCGGCGGCGCGTGCCGCCGAAACCGTCGCCGGCCGCACGGCGCAACTGAAGTCCTCGATCGAGTCGGCCGAGGCCCAGCTCAAGACCGCCGGCACCACGCTGGACGCGCAGGCAGCCAGCTTCCGCGCCGCCGCCGCCGCCGCCTCCGACGCGCCGCACGCCGCGGCCGTCGAACTCGACCGCCAGGCCAAGCGCATCGAATCGGTCGCCGATGCCGCCATGGCGCGCGCCGAATTCGTGCTCGGCCGCCAGGAGCGCCACCGCACCGGCATGAACGAGCTGATGCAGCGCCTGAAGGAGGAAAGCTCAGCCTTCGAAATGGCGTTGTCCAAGGAGCGCTCGTCGATGGAGCAGGCAATCGCTGCGTTGGGCGGCGAGGCGCAGAAATTCGAAACCGTGACCGGCGGCGCCGAGCGTCACCTCGAGCTCATCATGGCGAACGCCTCGGCGCGCGCCTCGCAGCTCACCGCCAATTTCATGCGCGAGGCCGAAAAGCTCAAGGAGGCGAGCGACTCCGCCAACACGACGCTGTCCAACATGATCAGCGCGCTGCAGGAGGCCAATGCCGGCGCCCAGACCCTGATCGGCGAAACGGCCAACGAGGCCAAGGTCAATGCGCGCGCCCTGGTCGGCGAGGCGATGGCGGAATGCGAACGCCTGCTGCGCACCTCGGGCGAACTCTCCGCCGAAGCGACCGAAATCCGCGCCACGCTGGCCAAGGCCGTCGAGGACGTAACGCATCATCTGCTCACGCTGCCCGGTATCGCGCAGCAGGAAGCGCGCCGCGTGCGCGACATGGTTCGCAGTGAGACCGAGGAGATCCTCGACCTCTCGGCTCGCACCCTGTCCACCATCCACGCCCGCAACGCGCCGCGCGCCCTGCGCAAGCCGGCCGAGCCCGTCGTGCCGGAGCCGCCCGAAAGCGAAGGCCTGCTCGGCATGGCCAAGCGCCTGACGCAGCGCCAGCGCAAGCCGCGCCCCGAACCGGCACCGGGCGCCGAGCCCGGCAAGGGCTGGGAAATGCGTGCCCTGCTCGCCGCGGTCGAGACCGGCGAGGCCCGCGATCTGAAGCCGACCGGGGCCGCGGCGCTCGGCGCGCTCGAAGCCGCGCTCGCCGACATGGCGGTCGATCTCGACGGCATCACGGCCGAAGCGGGGCCGGGCGAAGAGGAATGGCGGCGCTACCTGGCCGGCGATCGCTCGGTGTTCGCGCGCCGTCTCGCCGGCGCCATCGACGACGACACGGTCAACCGCATCGCCACGCTCTATCGCGAAGAAGCCCGGTTCCGCGACGCGGCGAATGCCTATATCGCCGAGTTCGAGGCGCTCCTGACGCGCGCCAAGGACGGCGATGGCGGCGGCTTGCTGACCTCGACCATGCTCAGCGCCGACACCGGCAAGATCTATCTCGCCGTCGCCTACGCGCTCGGCCGGCTATGAGCTTCGCCTGAAACGCGCGGCGTAGAAGCCGTCCATGCCGCCCTTGTCCGAAAGCTGACAGGGCAGGGTGCGAAGGTCGCCTTCAGGGCTGATCCATTGCGCGTGTCCGAACACCTCTTCCGGCGCCAGGCGTAGCCGCGCGAACCGCGCATCGCGTTGCAGGAAATTCTCGGCCTGCAGCAAGCCTTCTTCCGGCTCCAGCGAGCAGACCGCGAACACCAGCGTGCCGCCCGGCGCGACCATGTCCGCCGCGGCGTCGAGCAGCTCGCTCGCCGCCTGTTCGCACAGCGTGACGTCCGAAGCGCTCTTGATCCAGGGCAATTCGGGATGCCGCCGGATCGTGCCGGTCGCGGTGCAGGGCGCATCGAGCAGCACGAACGGTGCCGGTACAGCGGGCCGGAAATCGCGCGCATCGGCTTGCACCAGGGTGGCGTCGAGTTTGGTCCGCGCGAGATTTTCGCGCACGCGTTCCAGCCGGGCTGCCTCGCGCTCCACGGCAACGACCTGCGCGCCGGCTGCCGCCAGCTGCATCGTCTTGCCGCCCGGCGCGGCACAGAGATCGATCACGGTTTGGCCGTGCACCGGGCCGAGCAGCCGCGCCGGCAAGGTCGCGGCGGCGTCCTGCACCCACCATTCGCCCGGCGCAAATCCCGGCAAGGCATCGATGCGGCCGGCATCGGCCAGGCGCACGACGTCGCCGAACAGGCGTTCGCCGGGCAGCGTGTGCGCCGTTTCGGGGTTTTTCAGAACGATGTCGACCGGTGCCTGGCGGCTGTGTGCCTCGGCGATCGCGCGCGCGATGTCCGCGCCGAAATTCTCGGCCCAGCGCGACCACAGCCAATCCGGCGTGTTCAGGCGCGCCGCATCCTGCGCCGCCACCAAAGCACCGCCCTCGCGCGACAGTCGGCGCAGCACGGCGTTGATCAGGGCCTTGAAATGCACGGCCTTGGCGTCGGCCTGCGCCAGCCGGTTCGCGGCGTCGACGGCGGCATGGGCCGAGACGCCCAGAAACAGCAATTCGCAGGCGCCCGCATAGAGGATTTCCAGTGTCGGGCCGGCCTTGTGCGGCGGCGGTGCCTTGGGCACGCAGTGCCGGACCAGCGCCTCGATCTGTCCGAGGCGGCGCAGCGTCTCGCTGGCGATGGCACGTGCGAAGCCGGCGTCGCGCGGCTCCAGCAGGCGCAGCGAATCGAGCGCGGCGTCGAGCGGCCGGCGTTTGCGCAGGACATCGGACAGAACCGCCTGTGCCGCGGCGCGCGCCGGCAGTCCCGCGCTCACGCCCAGGGACCGGGCTGGACGGCAGCTTGCCCCGCCATCGCCTGCAGCCGCGCAATGCGTTCCTGCGTCGAGGGATGGCTGGCGAACAGCCCCGACAAGCCGCCACCATGCAGGGGATTGACGATGAACATATGTGCCGTCGCCGGATTGGCGGCGGCCTCGGGATTGTCGGTCGCTGCCGCGGCGCGGTCGATCTTTTGCAACGCCGAGGCCAGCCACAAGGGGCGCCCGGAAATCTCGGCGCCCTCGCGGTCGGCGTCGAACTCCCGCGAGCGGCTGATCGCCATCTGCACGAGCATGGCGGCAAGCGGCGCCAAAATCGAAACCAGAAGCAAGCCCGCAAATCCGAGCACGCCCCGCCGCCCGCCGCCGAAGAACAGCGCGAAATTGGCCAGCATCGACACGGCGCCGGCGATGGTCGCGGTGATGGTCATGGTCAGCGTGTCGCGGTGTTTCACATGGCCGAGCTCGTGCGCCACGACGCCGGCCAATTCCTCCTGGCTGACGCGCGCCAAAAGGCCGCTGGTGACGCAGATGGCGGCGTGTTCGGGGTTGCGCCCCGTCGCGAAGGCGTTGGGCTGCTCGGCCTCGACGATATAGACCTTCGGCATCGGCAGGCCGGCCTGCCCGGCGAGTTGGCGCACCAAGTGGAGGAGACCGGGCGCGGTGGCCTCGCTCGCTTCGCGGGCGCCGTACATCGACAGCAGGACCCTGTCGGCATTCCAATAGGCGTAGAGATTGGTGCCGGCCGCGAACAGGAAAGCGACGGCCATGCCGGTCTCGCCGCCGACCAGGTAGCCCACCAGCAGGAACAAAGCGGTCAACGCCGCCATCAACAGGCCGGTGCGCATGATGTTCATGGCAAGCTGATGTAAGCTGTCGCCGCCCAGCGTCAAGCGGACCGGATATGCCGACCAAGCCGAAGAAACCCACCAAGGCCGAGATCGCCGCGCGCATCCGCGAAGCCGGCGCGCGCGCCAACGCCGAGGCCGAGGCGCGCCGCAAGAGCGCGGCGGCCATGGTCCTGCCGCCGGAAGAGGGCGGCGCCAAAGGTCCCGAGCCGACGCGCTACGGCGACTGGGAAAAGAAGGGAATAATCTCGGATTTTTAAGGGTTTCGGCGACCCTTGATCGTGCTGCGGCCAAGGTCCATGTAAGGCCCTGCAACAGCCCGGCACGGGCGGACGGTGAAACCATGTTTATCCAGACCGAATCCACGCCGAATCCGGCGACGCTGAAATTCCTCCCCGGCCGCGACGTCATGGGCGAGGGCCAGGTGGCCGATTTCCCGAGCCGGGAGTCCGGCGCACGCTCGCCGCTGGCCGCCGCGCTGTTCGCGGTTCCCGACGTCAGCCGCGTGTTTTTCGGCTCCGACTTCATCTCGGTGACCAAGCGCGACGGCGACTGGAAGCATCTCAAGCCCGCGATCCTCGGCGCCATCATGGAGCATTTCACGCGCGGCCTGCCGCTGATGACCGGCACGGCGGACGAGACGGACGACGCTTCCTACGGCGAGGAAGGCGATCCCGAAGTCGTCGCCCAGATCAAGGAACTGATCGACACCCGCGTCCGGCCGGCCGTGGCGCAGGACGGCGGCGACATCATCTTCAAGGGCTTCGACGGCGGCGCCGGCATCGTTTTCCTGCACTTGCAGGGCTCCTGCGCCGGCTGTCCGTCCTCGACGATGACCCTGAAGAACGGCATCGAAAACATGCTTCGTCACTATGTGCCGGAAGTGAACGCCGTCGAAGCGGTCTAGGCTTGCATGGACCATCACGCCGTCAACGACGAAGCGTTGGACACGATCTTCCGCGTCGCGCGCACGCAGAACAAATGGCAGGACAAACCGGTCAGCACGGCATTGCTGATGGCGGTCTACGACCTCTTGCGCATGGGCCCGACCAGCGCCAATTGCTCGCCGGCGCGGTTCGTGTTCCTGACGACGCCCGAGGCGAAGGCGCGGCTCGCCCGGCACGCCTCGCCGGCCAATGCGCCGAAGATTCGCACAGCGCCGGCCACCGTCATCATCGGTCACGATCTCGACTTCGCGCAGCGCCTGCCGCAGCTTTTCCCGCATGACCAGACGGCCAAGACCTGGTTCACCGATCCCAAGGTCGAGGAGACGACGGCGTTCCGCAACGGAACGCTGCAAGGCGGTTATTTCATCGTCGCGGCGCGGGCGCTCGGCCTCGATTGCGGCCCGATGTCCGGCTTCAACAACGCCAAGGTCGACGAGGAATTCTTCGCCGGTACGCGCGTGAAGTCGAACTTCATCTGCGGCGTCGGCTATGGCGATGCTTCGGGCGTCTTTGCGCGCAGCCCGCGCCTCGCGTTCGACGAAGCCTGCAAAATTGTCTGAACGGGCGTGAAAATCCTGGCTGTCGATACGGCGCTGGGCGCCTGTTCCGTCGCGATCCTGGACGGCGATCGCACGCTCGCGCATCGCCTAGCGTTCATGGAGCGCGGCCAGGCGGAACTGCTGGCGCCGATGGTCGCGGAGGCGATGGCGCAAGCCGGCCTGCCGTTCGGCGCGCTCGAGCGCCTCGCCGTCACCACCGGCCCCGGCACCTTCACCGGTCAGCGGGTTGGCCTGGCCTTCATGCGCGGCCTGCGCGTGGCGCTCGGCAAGCCGCTGATCGGCGTCACGACGCTGGCCGCCATGGCGCATCAGGCCATGACCGAAACGGGACTGGACACGGCGGCGGCGCTGCACGACGCCCGGCGCAACGAAGTCTATCTGGAAATCTGCGGCGCCCATGCCGCCGGGCCTGTCCTCCTGCCGTTCGCGACGGCGGTGGCTACGATCGCGCTCGTGGCGTCGCCGATGGCATTGGCCGGCACCGCAGCGCCCGCCGTGCATCACGGACTTGCGCAAGCAACGCTCTCGGCCGTGCGCCAGCCCGACGCGCTGTGGGTGGCGCGCCTGGCTCAGCGCATGCCCGACACCGCCGCGCCGCCCAAGCCGCTCTATCTGCGTGCGCCCGACGCAAAGCTGCCGGCCCAGAGATGAGCGTCGGCCTGTTCTCGCCCGATGGCGACCTGGTGCCGCTGGTCGCGATCCACGCCGCCTGTTTCGCCGACGGCTGGAACGCATCTGCGATCGCCGATCTGCTCGCCATGCCCGGTGCCTTCGCGTTTGCCGCCGGCGATGGTTTCATCATGGCGCGGGCCGCCGGCGGCGAAGCGGAAATCCTGACCCTCGCCGTGACGCCGCCCGCCCGCCGCCACGGCCTCGCCACCGCCCTTGTCGCCGGCGCTGCGAGTCATGCGCATCTTTTGGGCGCCGCGAGCCTTTTTCTCGAAGTGGCGGCCGGCAATGCCGCCGCGTGTGCGCTTTATCGGCGGCTGGGTTTTGCGCCGGTCGGGCGGCGCAAGGCCTATTATGCGGCCGGCGGCGCCATTCCCGAAGATGCCCTGGTTTTGCGCAGCAATCTTCCGCTTTCGCCCCTTGGGAAAAGCCCGCCGGCTGGCTAAAGTCGCGGTCATGAAACAGCGCCACCGGGATTCGTCGTGACGCGCATCGAAAAACTCTGCGCCGAAAAAGGTCTGCGCATGACCGAGCAGCGCCGCATCATCGCGCGCGTCCTGTCGGAAGCCGCCGACCATCCCGATGCCGAAGAGATGTACCGGCGCGCCTCCGCCATCGATCCGCACATCTCCATCGCCACGGTCTACCGCACCGTCAAGCTGTTCGAGGATGCCGGCATCCTGGAGCGCCACGATTTTCGCGACGGCCGCTCGCGCTACGAAGAGGCGCCCGAATCGCATCACGACCACCTGATCGACATCCAGACCGGCAGCGTCATCGAATTCCGCAACGAGGACATCGAAAAACTGCAGCGCCGCGTCGCCGAGGAGCTCGGCTTCGAGCTCGTCGATCACCGGCTGGAATTGTATGGTGTGCCGAAAGGCGCAAAGAAGCCGCGCTGATGCAGACGTTGCGCGCCTACGGCATCGTGACCGTGTTCCTGATCGTGACGCTGCTCCTGATTCCCTATCAGATGCTGAACCTGCGGCTCGGCTCGAAGCGCGCCAAGACGTTTCCCAACAACTATCATCGCTTCATGGCGAAGCTGTTCGGCATCCGCATCACGACCATCGGGACGCTGCCCAGCGAGGGCGTCTTGATCGTCGCCAACCACACCTCGTGGCTCGACATCATCGTCTTCTCCGTGCTCGGCCGCGTCTCGTTCGTCGCCAAGTCGGAAGTCGCAACCTGGCCGTTGTTTTCCACGCTGGCGAAACTTCAGCGCACCGTGTTCGTCGAGCGCGCCCGGCGCAGCGCCACCGGCGAGGCGCGCGACCAGATCCGCGAGCGCCTCCTGGCGGGCGACACGCTGGTGCTGTTTCCCGAAGGCACGTCCAACGACGGCAACGCCGTCCTGCCGTTCAAGAGCGCGCTGATGGGCGCGGTCGAGGCGCGGGTCGACGACGGCAAAGGCGGCCAGCGCGCCGTCAGGGTGCAACCGGTGTCGGCCGCCTATGTCGGCGTGCACGGCATCCCGATGGGGCGGGAGAACCGTCCGCTTTACGCCTGGTACGGCGACATGGAGTTGGTGCCGCATCTATGGGAGGCGCTGCAGACCGGTCCCATCGAGGTGATCGTCGAATTCCACAAGCCCATGGACGTCGACGAGGTCGGCGGCCGCAAGCCGCTCGCCGTCCGCGCCGAGGCCGTGATCCGGCGCGGCCAGGCCCGCGCCCTGGCCGGGCTTTCGGGACCGACGCCCGCGGAACCGGCGCCTGCCAAGGCCGCTGCGGCGGGCGTGCTGGCGCCGGCGCCGGCGTGACCGTATAACCGCCGCCCCATGAAGAAGCTTTTCGTCAAGACCTATGGCTGCCAGATGAACGTCTACGACTCCGCCCGCATGACGGAGTTGCTGGCGCCGCTCGGCTATGGCCCGGTAGCGGCGCCGGAGGAGGCCGATATGGTCATCCTCAACACCTGCCATATCCGTGAAAAGGCGGTCGAGAAGGTCTATTCCGAACTCGGCCGGCTGAAACAGATCAAGCAGACCCGGCCGCTGACCATCGCCGTCGCCGGCTGCGTCGCCCAGGCCGAAGGCGCCGAAATCATCCGCCGCGCACCGCAGGTCGACATCGTGGTCGGGCCGCAATCCTATCACCGCCTGCCGGAGATGATCGCGAAGATCGCGCGCGCCGGCGGCCACGCGCTGGAAACCGATTTTCCGGCGCTCGAGAAATTCGACGTGCTGCCGAAGGATTCCTCTGCATCGGGCGTGACGGCGTTCCTGACCGTGCAGGAAGGGTGTGACAAGTTCTGCACCTTCTGCGTCGTGCCCTACACGCGGGGCGCCGAATATTCGCGCTCGGTGGCACAGGTCGAAGACGAGGCCCGCAATCTGGTCGCGCGCGGCGCACGCGAGATCACGCTGCTCGGCCAGAACGTCAACGCCTATCGCGGCGAGGGGCCGGACGGCAAAGACTGGTCGCTGGCGCGGCTGCTGGATCGGCTGTCGCGCATCGCCGGCCTGGCGCGGCTGCGCTACACGACGAGCCATCCGCGCGACATGGGCGACGACCTCATTGCCGCGCATGGCGATCTCGAAGCGCTGATGCCGTTCCTGCATCTGCCGGTGCAATCCGGATCGGACAAGGTTCTGGCCGCGATGAATCGCGGCCACACGGCGGACGACTATCGCCGCATCGTGGCGGGCATCCGCGCGGCGCGTCCCGACATCGCGCTGTCGTCCGATTTCATCGTCGGCTTCCCGGGCGAGAGCGACAAGGATTTCGATGACACGCTCGCTCTGGTGCGCGACGTCGGATATGCCGGCGCCTTTTCGTTCAAATACAGCCCGCGCCCGGGCACGCCGGCCGCAGCAGGCGGCAAGCAAATACCGGCCGAGGTGAAGGATGCCCGCCTGCAGGCCCTTAACGCACTGCTTCTGCGGCAGCAGGAGGCGTTCCGCGACGCCTGTCGCGGGCGCCTCATGGACGTGCTGTTCGAAAAGCCCGGCCGCCAGGCCGGCCAGGCGATCGGCCGCAGTCCCTATCTCCAGCCGGTTCATGTCGAAGACGCGGCCGCGCTGATCGGCGGCATCCATCCTGTGCGCATCGATGCGAGTTTCCCCAACAGCCTGAAGGGCTCGCTCGTCTCCAGCCGCGAAAAGGTCCTGACGCATTGAGCGCGGCAAAACACAAACGCGCGGCCAAGGAGCAGGTCACGCTCGAATTTCCCGACAACGCGCTGCTCGCCAATCTGGCCGGCGCGCATCAGAAGAACTTCGTGCGCCTGGAACAGAAGCTCGGCGTGCGCCTCGCCATGCGCGGCAATCTGGTGGCGATCGAGGGTGCGGGCGAGCTGCGCGAACGTGGCGCGGCGATCCTGCTGGCGCTCTATGCCCGTCTCGAGGCGGGCGACAGCTGCAGCGCCTCCGACATCGACGCCGAAATCCGCTTCGCCAATGAAAAATCGGCGGGTCCCGTCGGCAATAGTTTCGGCTCGCCCGCGATTCGCACGGCCTCGTCGAAGGTCACCCGCGCCCGTTCACCGGCCCAGGCCGCCTATCTCGACCTTATGCGCACCCATCCGTTGGTCTTCGGCATCGGTCCCGCCGGTACCGGCAAGACCTACCTGGCGGCGGCGTTTGGCGCGCATCTGCTGCATGAGCGGCAGGTCGAGCGCCTGATTCTGTCGCGCCCCGCGCTGGAGGCCGGCGAGCGGCTCGGCTTCCTGCCCGGCGATCTGAAGGAAAAGATCGATCCCTATCTGCGGCCGCTTTACGATGCGCTGTTCGACGTGCTCGGCGACCGCACCGAGAAGCTGATGGAGATGGGCACCATCGAGGTGGCGCCGCTCGCTTTCATGCGCGGGCGTACCCTGGCGCGCGCCTTCGTCATCCTGGACGAGGCTCAGAACGTCACGCCGGCGCAGATGAAGATGTTCCTGACGCGCCTCGGCGAGGATTCGCGGATGGTCGTCACCGGCGATCCGACGCAGAGCGACCTTCCCGGCGGCCGCGCCGACGGCTTGAACGAAGCCTTGCGCATCCTCGTCGGCGTCGAAGGCGCGGCGGTGGCGCATTTTTCGGAAAAAGACGTGGTCCGGCACGCCCTCGTCACGCGCATCGTTGCTGCGTATAATAAGGCCGACGCGCAAAAGCACGGAACGTGAGCTTTTCCATCCAGCTGCAATACGGCGATCCCCGCTGGCGCAAGGTCCGCGGCCTGTCCGCGCGCCTGCGGGAGGCGGCCGAACTGGCGCTGCGGCGCGGCCGGGCGCGGCGCGGCTCCGGACTCACCCTCCTGCTCGCCGACGACGCCCAGGTGCGGGTGCTCAACCGCGATTTTCGCGGCAAGAACACGTCGACCAACGTGCTGTCGTTTCCCGCTGCGGCGAACGGCGATGCCTATCTGGGCGATGTGGCCCTGGCCTATGGCGTGACGCAGGCGGAAGCGCAGGCTGCGGACAAGCGCTTTGCCGATCACGCCGCCCACCTCGTCGTTCATGGTGTGCTGCACCTGCTGGGCTTCGACCATGTCACGCCGCGCAAGGCGCGGCTGATGGAGCCGCTCGAGATCCGCATCCTGGCCAGCCTCGATATCGCCGATCCCTATCGAACTGGAGCGGCGCGATGAGCGACGCCTCCGCCACGCCGGACGACGACGGCAAATCGCAATCGCTGCTCAAGCGTCTCTCCGCCTTCATGCGCGGCGACAATGCGGCGGCGGCGCAAATGCGTGAAAGCCTGGAAGAGGTCATCGAGGAAAGCGAGCGTCACAGCGCCGAACTCTCGGCGCCTGAGCGCCAGATGTTCTCGAACCTCCTGAAGTTCGGCGAGCTCCACGTCAGCGACGTCATGATCCCGCGCGCCGACATCGTCGCGGTCGACGAGAACACCTCGCTTCCCGATTTCGTGGCGCTGTTCCGCGACGTGCAGCATTCGCGCCTGCCGGTCTATCGCGAGACGCTCGACGACCCCATCGGACTGGTCCACATCAAGGATGTCCTGAGCTATCTCGAAGCGCAGCCCGACGGCAGTTTTCGCTGGAAAGGCGGTTCGGTGTCCCAGTTCAAGCGCGATCTCCTGTTCGTGCCGCCCTCCATGCCGTTGCTCGATCTCCTCCTGAAGATGCAGACCGCGCACACGCATCTGGCGCTGGTGATCGACGAATATGGCGGCACGGACGGGCTGGTATCCATCGAGGACATCATCGAGGAAATCGTCGGCGACATCGCCGACGAGCATGACGAAGCGGCGCAGCAGATCAAGAAACTGGACGGCGGCGTCTATGTCGCCGACGCGCGCGTCGACCTGGAGGACTTCCGCGCTCAGACCGGCGTTGCGTTGGCCCCGGAAGACGCCGACCAGGAAATCGATACGCTGGGCGGCCTTGTCGTATCGTTGCTGGGGCGCGTGCCGCAACGCGGCGAGATCGTCACCCACCCCTCGGGCTATGAATTCGAGGTTCTCGAGGCCGACCCCAGGCGCGTCAAGCGGCTGCGCATCCGCGAACCGGTTCTGCCGTCCATCGAGGGCAATCCGGCGGACGAGAAGCCGGCGTGACGTCGGTTCTCGCGCGCATCGGAACCGATATTCGCGCCCTTGCCGGTTGGCGTGCGCTGCTGGCGTCGATCGCGGCCGGCGCTTTTTTCGCACTCGGCTTCGCGCCGTTGGATTTCTTTCCCGCGCTGTTGCTGGGCCTGGCCGCGCTCGTGCTGCTGCTGGACGGCTGTGCCGCCGGCCCAAGGCCGGTCCGACGCGCCGCGGGCCTCGGCTGGGGTTTCGGTTTCGGTCAATTCCTCGTCGGCATGCACTGGATCTTCTATCCCTTCCTTGTCGATCCGGCGGAGCACGCCTGGCAGATCCCGTTCGTTGCGCTGCTGTTTCCCGGCGGCCTGGCGCTGTTCTCGGCGCTCGCCTGCGCCGCGGCGATGTCTTTGTGGACGGCCGGCGCGTCGCGCATTTTTGCCCTTACCGCCTGTTACGCCGCAGCAGAGTGGTTGCGCGGCCATGTGCTGAGCGGCCTGCCGTGGAATCTGCCGGCCTATGGCTGGGGCGCCTCGCTTGGCGTGCTGCAGAGCACGGCACTGTTCGGCGCCTATGGCTTGTCGCTGCTCACCGTGCTGTTCGGCGCCGCACTGGCCGAACTGTTCGGCAGTCCGCGGCGGCTGGCATTGCCCGCGGCGATGGCGGCGCTGTTCGTGGTGCTTTGGCTCGGCGGTGACCTGCGGCTTGGGGCGACGCCCACGACCTTCGTCGCCGATATGCGCCTGCGCCTGGTTCAGCCGAACATCCCGCAAGACGAGAAATATGTGCGGCAATTGGCGGCGCGCAATTGGCAGACGCTGATCGACCTCAGCACGCAACGGTCGGCCGTCGCGCCGACGGTCGTCATCTGGCCCGAAGCCGCGCCGCCGGTGCTGTTGCAACGTTCGCCGGAGGCGCTGGACCAGATCGCGCTTCTGACCGGGACGAACCGCATGCTGATCACCGGCAATCAGCGTCTGGAGTTCGATGTCTCCGGCGAGCGCCGGTTTTTCAACAGCCTCTACGTCTTCGGCCATGGCGGACAATTGCTCGCCACCTACGACAAATTCCATCTGGTGCCGTTCGGCGAATACCTGCCGCTGGAGTCGTGGCTTCGCAGCCTGGGCATCACCAAGCTGGTAGGCTTCCCCGGCAGCTTTACGGCGGGTGACGGGCCGCATACGCTTAGAGTTTCCGGTATGCCGGCCATCGGGCCGCTGATCTGCTATGAGATTCTGTTTCCCGGCGCGGTGGTCGGCGAATCGCGCCCCGCCTGGCTGGTCAATATCACGGACGATTCCTGGTTCGGCCCCTGGGCCGGGCCGCGTCAGCACCTGCTGGCCGCCCGCGTCCGCGCCATCGAGGAAGGCCTCCCGGTCGCGCGCGCCGCCAATACCGGAATCTCGGCGGTGATCGACGCCGATGGCCGCATCGTTTCCGCCCTCGGTCTCGATCAAAAAGGCGTCGTCGACGCGTCTTTGCCGGAATCTTTGCCGCCGACGCCATATTCGCGCTTTGGCGATTTCGGATTTTTTGTATTGTTAATCCTGTCCTCGGCCCTTTCATGGGTTCTTGCGCGAAAGTAGGGTCTACGCGTTCGTGCCTGCTGTTCCTCAACCTGCCGGTCCGCTTAAGGGCCGGATACAACGGAGCGTTGTGTAGTCACCGTGCCAAAAAAACAAGCCAATCCGATCGACGGCCAAGTGGGCAATCGTGTTCGCCTCAGGCGCATGCTGATCGGCATGAGTCAGGAGCGGCTGGGCGAATTGCTCGGCCTCACCTTTCAACAGGTGCAGAAATACGAAAAGGGCGTCAACCGCATCGGCGCGGGCCGCCTGTTCGAAGTCTCGCGCATCCTGGGCGTGCCGATCGACTATTTCTATGAAGGGGTGAACAATCAGTTGGCGGGCGGCTTTGCCGAGAGCGAAGCGTCGCCACCGGTGATGGAATTCGTCTCCAGCGGCGAAGGCCTGCAACTCAGCCTCGCCTTCATGAAAATCCGCGATCCCAAGCTGCGCAAGCGCGTTCTCGATCTCGTCAAGCAGATGGCGGAAGATACCAGCGGCTAGTTCAGCGCCCCGGTTTTTTCTTTTTCCGCGAGGCCTTTTCCGCGAGTCCGGATTGGCCTTGGCGTGCCGCGAGCACGGCGTAGACGTCTTTCGGCGTCACGCCGCAGGCTGCCCAGAGCACGGCCAGATGATAAAGGACGTCCGCAGATTCGGCGGAAAGCGATTTTTTGTCCTTCGCCGCGGCGGCCAGCACGACCTCGACCGCTTCCTCGCCGAACTTCTTGGCGCATTTCGCCGCGCCGGCATGCAGCAGCGAGGCAGTGTACGACGTTTCGGGATCGCCGCCCCGGCGCGAGGTCACGGTCGCGAACAAGCGGTCCAGAGGATGGGCGGCGGCCATGAATCGGTTCTATTCGCTTCCGGCAACACTGTCACCAGCCCGGGGGCGGTTCATCGATCGCGAGGCAGGAACTGAGCCAGCGCAAGGCCGGAAACAGCTGCAATTTCTGGATCCCGCGAAGGCGAGGCAGAGCGGCGATGCCCAATTCGCCCGCGCGGGCGGCAAAATAGCCCGCCACGTCCGCAACGGCTGTGGCGACATCGAAGGGTTCGAAGGCGATGCCGCTCAATTGTTCGTAGAGGCGCAGGCCCTCGGCGCAGCACGGCCCGCCTTCGCCTTCCAGGCTCGGCAGAAAAGCCGCGACGTCGAACAGGACGGGGCCATAGGCCAGCATCGGCCAGTCGACCAGAACGAGGCGGCCGTTCTCGGCAAAGACGAGATTGTCCGAGCGGATGTCCAGATGCAGCCAGCTCGCCGGTCCGCCGAGGCTTGCCGCCTGGCTTTCGAGTTCGGCGAAGCGCTCGCCATGTCGCGCGAACCATCGTCCCGCCGCACCGGCATCTTCGAACAGTGCGAGAAAGCGCGCACGGGCCGCGGCGTCGTTCAGCAACGAGTTCCAGCCCTGCTCATGCTGCATCATGGCGGATTGTACGAAGGGCGCGAGCGTGCGCGCGACCTGTGCCGGCGCCGCAGCGTGAAATCGCGCGATGAGCGCCAGTGCTTGCCGGGCCGCTGCGTCCGTCCATGGCGGCACCGTCCCGGCGCGCGGCACATGCTCCAGCACCGCCATGTGCCAATCGTCGTGATCGGCGCCGCCGAGATAGGCAGGCCCGAATTGCGCGATCTGCGGCAACCGCTCGTAATTGCGCCGTTCGCCGAGCAACGCCTGATGCCCGAGCTCGGTCTGGCCGGGATGCGTGCCTTTGCAAAAGAATCGTTTTCCCGCCGCAGTGGTGAGCGCAAACGTCGCCGACGGCCCATAGCCGCCCCACACGATGTCGGCGCTCGCTATCGTATCTCCGACAAGCGTTGCCAGTTTTTCGCGCAACGCCAGGGGCACCTCGCGCCACGCCGGCTTGGGCTCGCGCAGGCTCAATTCGCCCGGTCCTCGAGCAGGCGCCGTGCGATCACGTTGGCCTGGATCTCGGCCGCGCCCTCGAAGATGTTGAGAATGCGCGCATCGCAGAGCACGCGGCTGATCGGATACTCCAGCGCGAAACCGTTGCCGCCATGGATCTGCAGCGCGTTGTCGGCACAGGCCCAGGCGACGCGCGCGCCCAGCAGCTTCGCCATGCCCGCTTCCAGGTCGCAGCGCCGGCCCTCGTCCTTCTCGCGCGCCGCGTAATAGCTGAGCTGGCGCGTGATGGTGATCTCCACCGCCATCATGGCAAGCTTGTCGCGCACACGGGGAAATTCGATCAGGGCCTGGCCGAATTGCTGGCGCTCCAGCGCGTAGCGCACGCCCAGGTCCATGGCGCACAGCGCCACGCCGATGGCGCGGGCCGCGGTCTGTATGCGGGCCGACTCGAAGGTCTGCATGAGCTGCTTGAAGCCCTGGCCTTCCTCAAGGCCGAGCAGGTTGGCCGCCGGCACTTCGAAGCCGTCGAAGCCGATCTCGTACTCCTTCATGCCGCGATAGCCGAGCACGCCGATCTCGCCGCCGCTCATGCCGCTGGCAGGGAAAATCTCCTTGTCGGTGCCGCGCGGCTTCTCCGCCAGGAACATCGACAGGCCGCGATAGCCGGGCCGCTCCGGATTCGTCCGTACAAGGAGCGTCATCATGTCGGCGCGCGCCGCATGGGTGATCCAGGTCTTGTTGCCGTAGACCTTGTAGACGTCGCCCTCGCGCGCGGCACGGGTCTTGAGCGCGGCGACGTCCGAGCCGCCGGACGGCTCGGTGAAGACGGCCGTCGGCAATTTCTCGCCGCTGGCGATCAGCGGCAGCCAGCGCTCCTGCTGTTCCTTGGTGCCGCCGGTGAGGATGAGTTCGGCGGCGATCTCCGACCGCGTCGCCAGGCTGCCGACACCGATATAACCGCGCGACAGCTCCTCCGACACGACGCACATGGCCGTCTTGGAAAGGCCCGCGCCGCCGAACGATTCGGGAATGGTCAGCCCGAACACGCCGAGGTCGCTGAGCTCCTTGACGATCCCGATCGGGATCAACTCGTCCTTCAGATGCCATTGATGCGCGAAGGGTGCCACCTTCTCCTGGGCGAAGCGAAAGAATTGTTCGCGGATCAGGGCCATGGTGTCGTCGAGCCCGGGATCGCCGACGAACATCGCCCCCGCATGCTTGGCCATATGGGCGGCGATGGCGGCACGCACCTGCGGCCGCTGGCCAAGCGACGCCAGCTCCCGCACATTTTCGGTCCAGAATTCGGCGGAATTGGCGTCGTCGAGACCAAGATCGTAGGGCCGCGCGATCTCGTTCTGGCTCATCGCGATGCCGCCGACGATCTGGCAAAGATATTCGGCGAAACCGGCCAGCAGGATGAGCTGCTCGATCTCGCCGAACTTCGTGTCGTGCTCCAGATGGCGGCCCCAGCGGGCCATCTGGCGCAGCGCCTCGACATAGGTCGCCAGCCAGGCGAGGCCATGTGTCGCGCGCTGCTCGCGGTCGAGCGCCTCGGGCGCGATCTTGCCGTCCTTGCTGACCAGCCCGGAGACGGATGATTTCGCGGCGCTCAGGAAACCCTCCGCCGACAGAACGGCGTCCTCGCATTTCGCCAGCAGGTGGGGAACGGTCATGGTCAGCATCGGAAATTCTTCAAAATTGCAGATCGCGAGCTTAGTACAAGGCTTGGTACGGCGCACCTTTGGCCGCTCCCTTGCGGCAACGCGTCCCGCACGTTTCAATCGCACCAACACGGGAGATTCGCTTGAAGCACATCGCCGTCCTGACCGTCGCCTTTCTGCTGACCGCGACGCCCGTGCTGGCGAAGCCGGACAATGATCCCGGTTACAAGATCATGCACGACTATGTGCTGACCCTGCCGAAGGTGAAGGCTTACGACACGGCCTACGCGGCGCTGACGACTGCGGCCAAAGCCGATCCGTCGCTGAAGGCGGACCTCGTTGCGGCGTCGGCCGAGCAGGATCCCACCGTGGCCGACACCATCGACAAGATGACCAAACATCCGCGCCTCTACGCGTTCTTCCAGAAGCAGGGTCTCAGCAAGATGGAGGCATCGCTGCTGCCCATCATCCTGATGGACGCCTGCATGGGCGTCCAATATCCCGCGGTCGCAACCACGATGGCCAACATGGTGGCGCCGGGCCAGATCGCCTTTTGCCGGTCGAACGGCGCGGTGCTCCAGACGATGAGCTTCCTGGCGAAGCGCTGATCGCGGCGCCTAAGCCTTGCTCGCCTCCAGCACCTCTTCGAAGGTGCGCAGGCCGGTGCGCTGCGCGTTCACCAGCACCGCCATATTGCCGGGCAGGTGTTCGTTCTTCCACATCTTGGTGTGGGCGCGCGGGATGTCGGCCCAGGAAAACACTTCCGACATGCACGGATCGATGCGGCGCTCGACGACCAGGCGGTTCGCCTGGCTCGCCTGCAGCAGGTTGGCGAAATGCGAGCCCTGGATGCGCTTCTGGCGCATCCACACATAGCGCGCGTCGAAGGTGATGTTGTAGCCGGTGGTGCCGGCGCAGAACACCACCATGCCGCCGCGCTTCACCACCAGGCACGACACCGGGAAGGTCGATTCGCCCGGATGCTCGAACACCATGTCGACGTCGTTGCCCTTGCCGGTGATGTCCCAGATCGCCTTGCCGAACTTGCGGGCTTCTTTCGTCCAGGCGTCGTATTCCGGCGTGCCGACTTGCGGCATGGCGCCCCAGCAGTTGAAGTCCTTGCGGTTGATCACGCCCTTGGCGCCGAGCGACAAGACGAATTCGCGCTTGCTCTCGTCGCTGATGACGCCGATGGCGTTGGCGCCCGACACGGCGCAAAGCTGCACCGCGAAGGAGCCGAGGCCGCCCGAGGCGCCCCACACCAGCACATTGTGGCCGGGGCGCAGGATGTGCGGCCGGTGGCCGAAGAACATGCGATAGGTGGTGGCGAGCGTCAGCGTGTAGCAAGCCGACTCCTCCCACGTCAGGTGCCGCGGGCGTTCCATGAGCTGGCGGTCCTGCACCCGCGCGAACTGCGCGAAGGAGCCGTCCGGCGTCTCATAGCCCCAGATGCGCTGGCTGGGCGAGAACATCGGGTCGCCGCCATTGCACTCCTCGTCGTCGCCGTCGTCCTGGTTGCAGTGCACGACGACCTCGTCGCCGACCTTCCAGCGCGTCACCTTCGAACCGACGGCCCAGACGATGCCCGAGGCGTCGGAGCCGGCGACGTGATAGGGGTTTTTGTGGCCGTCGATCGGAGAGATCGGCGTACCAAGACCTGCCCAGACGCCGTTGTAGTTCACCCCCGCCGCCATCACGAGGATCAGCACGTCGTGGCTGTCGAGCGTCCAGGTCGGCACGACCTCGAGCTGGAAGGATTTTTCCGGCTCGCCATGGCGTTCCTTGCGGATCGCCCAGGCATGCATCTTCGCCGGCACATGGCCGAGCGGCGGGATTTCGCCGATATCGTAGAGGTCCTTGTAGACCTCGAGCTGAGGCTTCGCCTCCGCGGTCTGCTGCGCCATGTGTGGTCCCTTTTCCCCTGCGGCAGCCTTGCTGCAGCTGCTCAATTGGCGCGAAGTAGGCCCTCACCCGTGCTGCATTGCAACAGGAAATCGACGCTTTTGCTGTGCAAACATGACACTTCGCGCAATTAAGTTACTTAACGAAGCTGGACCGCTTTCGTTGCCCGAACGGTCTTTTGTCCGGTTTGCCGGCCGCTTTGCCCGCGATTTCCTTCAATTTCACGGCTTGCAGGACGGAGAGTGAGCTGTCCGGCCCGCCTTTTTCAAAGTCGCGAAAGGCCCGTCCGTATTTCTCGACGCGGCCCTCGACCGAGCCCAGGAATTCGCCCTCCCAGTCGGAAAGTTTGACGCCGCTGGCCTCGACCGCGGCCCGCGCTTTCTTGAGCGCGCGCAAGGCCGCGCGCTTGGCCCGCGCATTCCTCGCCTCGCGTGACGGCAGTTTCGACTTCAAGACCCGCCCTTGATCCCACGGCCCGTCCAGTCTGGACTAAACAAAAGGCCGGAGGGAACTGCCATGGAAATCAACGGCGTCGCCCATACCTTCATCACCGCCGGAGATTTCGCGGCCAGCCGTGCCTTCTACGCGCAGCTTCTGCCGTTTCTCGGCCTGACGGTCGTCGCCGATACCGCCAACACGTTCTATTGCGTCGGCGGCCGCACCGGCTTCGGCATTCACGCGCCGACGGCCGAGTTCGCCGGCCAGCGCTTCCGGCAGGGCGCGGTGGGCCTGCATCATCACTGCTGGCGCGTCCGCTCGACCGCGGAGGTCGACGAGGCGCATGCCTTCCTGACCAAAATCGGTGCGCGCGTCGTGCACGCGCCGCAGCAGGACAATTTCGCACCGGGCTACTACTCGGTGCTGTTCGAGGATCCCGACGGCACCAGGCTCGAGATCAATCACGTCCCTGGTCGCGGTCTGCTCGAGCCCGGCACGCGAATCGGCGGCGGCTATGGCGACGGCTCGCAGAATCGTTAGCGGAAGCCGGCCTGCAGCAAGCCGTCCCTCTCCAACGCGTCGACCGGCGCGGGATCGTGCCCGGTCACCATGTGCAAATTCGGCTCGGCCTTTTTCAGGGCGTTGAGCGCCGCCAGCTCCGCCAGCACCGCGCCGCGATCCTCGCGCAGCATGAACGCCGTCACGAGCCTTGCCCGCTCGCGCACCAGATCGATGTTGCGCATGTGCCAGGCGACGTCGCCGGTGAACAGGAATTCGGCGCCCGCCGCCGTCTTCACATAGACCATCTGGCTGCCCGGCGTGTGGCCCGCGGCGCGGATCAGCACCACGCCCGGCGCGATCGCGAGATATTTGTCATAGACGATCGGCTGGTAGCCGGCGAACGCGGCTCTGTCATAGCCGGGGACATAGCGGCCCAGATTGGCCACCTGCTCGGCGTTCAACCGCGTCGCATGCAGCAAGGTCTTCAAGTTCGGCTGCGCCAGCAGGCCGCCGACGTGGTCGTCGTGCTCATGCGTGACGACGATCAGCGACGCCGCGCTCAGAGTCTTGCTCATGCGCGCGAAGGCGGCGGCGTCGAACGTCATGCCGCCCTGTTTTGCCGACCCTTCGGGCATTCCGGTGTCGACCACGGTGAGGCTGGCCGGGAAGACCAGCTCGTAGGAGAACATCGTCATCGGCGTCGGCGACCAGCCGTCGCCGGCCACCACGGCGATCGCCGGAAACGCGCTGCTTTCGATGCGCTCGACCCGGATCTCGCGCACCTTGTCGCCCGGCATCGACTCGGCGAGTCGGCGCACCTGCGCCATGTCGATCGTGTAGCTCGAGGCCGGCGCGCCGCTCTCGAGGAACAGCCAGTAATAGGCGCCGCCGCCGAGCACGGCGAGGATCGCCAGCGCGATCAGGAAGCGCCTGAGCCATTTGTTCATCGAAGACCCTTATTTCTCGGGATGCGTCAGCGCCGGATAGAGAAATTTCTGCGAATCCAGGCTCAACCGCGCGCTGCCGGCATTGCCGCCGCCGAAACGCTGGATCATGCCCAGGAAGAACAGGTCGTTCTTGGGATCGATCCAGAACCAGGTGCCCGCCGCGCCGCCCCACCAGATCGAACCCTTGCCCTGCAGCACGCCGAGCTTGGCGGGATCGAGCACGACGGCGAAATCGAGGCCGAAGCCGAGCGCATCGCCGCCGATCGACGGCGCCCCGGGACTGGGCGCGTCGGGCACCACCGTCGGTTCGATATGATTTTGCTGCATCAAAGCGACCGTTTCGGGCTTCAGGATGCGTGCGCCCTCGAGTTCGCCGTGGTTCAGGATCATCTGGCAGAAGCGCGCATAGTCGTCGGCGGTCGAGACTGAACCGCCGCCGCCCGAATCCATCGGCGGCGGCTTGGTGAAGTCCTGCAGCGCCGGAAACAGGTCCGGTGTCAGCTCCAGGAGCTTGCTGGTCTGCGGGTTGAGCACAAACACGCCCGACAGGCGCGCACTATTGGCCGGCGGCACGAAGAAGCCGGTGTCCGTCATCCGGAGCGGCTTGAAGATGTGCTCAGCCATGAAATCGCCGAGCCGCTGGCCGGACAGTTTCTCGATGATGTAGCCCTGGATGTCGACCGCGGCCGAATACGACCAGTGCGTGCCCGGCTGATAGAGCAGCGGTATCGTCGCGATCTTGTCGATCATCTCCTTCAGGCCGTTGGACTGCAGCACCTTCTTGTCGCGGAACATGTCGTCGACCGGATCGCCGGTGCGCAGGCCATAGCCGAAGCCGGCGGTGTGGGTCATCAGCTCGCGCATGTTGGGCGGGCGCGTCATGTCCTCCAGCACCGGCTTGCCGTCGGCGCCGACGCTTTTCATGACCTTCAGGCCGGCGAATTCGGGAATGAATTTGGTAATGGGATCGTCGAGCGACCACAGGCCCTTTTCATACAGGATCATCATCGCGACGCCGACCAGGGGCTTGGTCTGCGAATACATGCGGAAGATCGTATCGCGTGCGACCGGCGCCTTGGTGACCAGGCTCGTCACGCCATGCATGTGCAGGTCGGCGATCTTGCCGTGCCGCACCGCCATGATCTGGACGCCGGCGACCTCGCCATTGTCCACCGCATGATCCATCGCATCGTCCAGCAGCTTCAGCTTGGCGCTGTCGAAACCGACCTGTTCCGGCGGCACCAGGGCAAACTGCGGCGATGAGGCCGCATGGCCCGCGCCGGCCGACACGACAAACGCGAACGCCGCCGCGACGGCGGCAAGGCTATGTTTCTGCATGTTTCCCCACCCGACTTTGTATCCGGTATGACACCAGCGTGCGCCTTTCGCCCGCCCCGATCAATGTGCGTGATGCGGGTCCTTTTCGCCCGCCTCGATCGCCAGGGCGATCGTGTCGGTCGCGACGGGGCAGGTGTAGAACGCCGAGCGCGCGCAATTGGGATTGTAGGCGTCGTTGAAATCGATGGTCGCGGTCTCGGGCGGGAAGGCGCCGAAACTGTCGATGTCGACATAGCGGCCGGAGCCATAAGTCACCGTGCCCGTGAGGTCGTCCATGAAGAATGCGCTCATGTCGGCGATCTTTTTGGGATCGTTGTCGCTGGCATAAAAAGGCAGGGTGAAGGTCTTGCCCTGCAGCCGGAATGTCGCGTCGCCGGCATGGAAAAACTGCTTGTCGGTGCCGCGCGAGGTGCGGAAGACGCGCGGCGGCAGCTTCGGATCCGGCTTGAAGGTCGCGGTGATGCGATAGGCCGGATCGTACGGGAAATAATCGACACCCTTGAAGTTCAGCGCGTCGGCCCGCAACTGGTTGTAGAGCATGACGCGCACGCCGATCACGCCGGCACTGACCTGGGTGGGAAAGCCCTGGATGTCGATGTCGGTATCGATGGGGACGCTCTTCTGCAGCGTCGCGTCGTCCAGCGGCTTGCCGTGCATCGCGCCGCTCATGTGGCCGGCATGGAAGGTCACGGTCAGGACGCCGTCCTGCACCTTGCCGGGCACCCATCTGTAGCTCGCGGGCTTGCCCTTGCTGCCGGTCAGGCTCGCGCTCTGGCCCTCGCCGAGATAAGCCGCGTCCTGGATCTTCAGGATCGCATGGGGGATCTTGGCCCAGTCCTTGTTGGCGTCGAGGATGCCGGCGCGCCAGGCCTGTTCGGGCGTCTGCGGCGGGGCCGCCGCCAGCATCAAGGTTGCGCCGACAAGCGCGGCAGCCAGGCGAACACGCATTTCCATCTCCTTCGTCACCGATTTTGCGGTGCAACAAATTTCTTATAGGCTGCGCCACCCGCAATTAAGTGACGCCGAACCGCTCCACGCCATGACGCGCGACAAGCCCTGGATTTTCCGCACCTATGCCGGCCATTCGAGCGCCGCCGCGTCGAACGCACTCTATCGCGGCAATCTGGCGAAGGGCCAGACGGGTCTTTCGGTCGCCTTCGATCTGCCGACCCAGACCGGATACGACAGCGACGACGTGCTCGCCAAAGGCGAGGTCGGCAAGGTCGGCGTGCCGATCTCCCATATCGGCGACATGCGGGCGTTGTTCGACGGCATCCCGCTGGACAAGATGAACACCTCGATGACGATCAACGCGCCGGCGGCCTGGCTGCTGGCGCTCTATGTCGCCGTCGCCGACGAACAGGGCGCGCCGCGCAGCAGCCTGACCGGCACGACGCAGAACGACATCATCAAGGAATATCTGGCGCGGGGCACCTACATCTTTCCGCCCGGGCCGGCGCTGCGCCTGACGACGGACACCATCGCCTTCACCACGGCCGAGCTGCCGAAATGGAATCCGATCAATTTGTGCTCCTACCATCTGCAGGAGGCCGGCGCAGACGCGGTGGAGGAAGCCGCCTTCGCGCTCGCCACCGCGGTCTCGACGCTCGACGCCTGCAAGGCGCGGGGCGCGATCCCGCCGGAGCAGTTTCCCATGGCCGTCGGCCGCATGAGCTTCTTCGTCAATTCCGGCGTCAAGTTCATCACCGAGATCTGCAAGCTGCGCGCGATGGGCGCGCTGTGGGACGAGATTTGCCGCGACCGCTACGGCGTCACCGATCCCAAGCTGCGCCTGTTCCGCTACGGCGTGCAGGTCAATTCGCTCGGCCTGACCGAACAGCAGCCGGAGAACAACGTCTACCGCGTGCTGTTCGGCATGCTCGGCGTGACGCTGAGCAAGGCTGCGCGGGCGCGCGCCGTGCAGCTGCCGGCCTGGAACGAAGCCCTCGGCCTGCCGCGGCCCTGGGATCAGCAATGGTCGCTGCGCCTGATGCAGATCGGCGCCTTCGAGACCGACATGCTGGAATACGAGGACATTTTCGACGGCTCCAGGGTCATCGAGGCGAAGGTCGGCCAGCTCAAGCTCCAGATCCGCGAAGAAATGGACCGCATCGCCAGACTTGGCGGCACCGCGACCCAGGAAGCGCTCGAATACATGAAAGAGCGCCTGGTCGCCTCCAACGCGGCGCGCGTCGAGGCGATCGAGCGCGGCGACGAAATCCGCGTCGGCGTCAACGCCTACAGGGAAACCGAAGTCTCGCCGCTCACCGCCGGCAATGGCTCGTTCATGACGGTCGACGAATCGGCGGAAGCCGAACAGATCGCGCGGCTGAAGGACTGGCGGGCCGGCCGCGACGACAAGAAGGTTGCCGCCGCCCTCGCCGAACTCGAACGCGCCGCCCGCGAGGACGACAGCAATCTCATGCCGGCCTCCATCGCCTGCGCCAAGGCGGGCGTCACCACCGGCGAATGGGCCAGGGCTTTGCGCAAGGTGTTCGGCGAATACCGCGCGCCCACCGGCGTCGCGGCCTCGGCGTCGTCGCGCAACGACGAACGCATCGGGCGCCTGCGCGATGCGGTCGATGCCGCTTCCAAGAAGCTCGGCCGCCGCCTGACCTTCCTGGTCGCCAAGCCCGGCCTCGACGGCCATTCCAATGGCGCCGAGCAGATCGCGATACGCGCCCGCGATGCCGGGATGACCGTGATCTACAGCGGTATCCGCTTTTCGCCGGACGACATCGTCGCCGAAGCCAAGGCCAACAAGCCGCATCTCATCGGTCTTTCGATATTGTCGGGCAGCCATGTCTCGCTGGCCAAGGATGTCGTCGCCAAGCTGAAAGCGGCCGGCCTGTCGGACGTCAAAGTCGTCGCCGGCGGCATCATCCCGCCGCAGGACGAGGTCACGCTGCGTGCCGCCGGCATCGACGCGGTGTTCAGCCCCAAGGATTACGACCTCAACCAGATCATGCATGGACTGGTCGAACTCGTGGCGGGCTGATCGGGCTCTGCCGCGGAAAAGCGGGTTCCATCGACGGAACCGAGTATCCTGCTTGAAATTCGCAGCGGTTTGGGGCGCCGGCGCAAAACCCTGTGCACGGCCGGGCATCCTTCAATTGTGGCGAGCTTGCCGCATTCCGGCCCCGATCTCGCTTAACTATTTCTTTACCGTGTTGAAGCGGGTGCCTTTGCCGCGAAGTCCGGGGGAGCAGGTCTCATGGTCGATTATATTTCCAAGAAAAACGATCCCGATCAGGTGCCGGCGCGGCGCACCGCGCTCAGCCACGACCTGTTTCACGGCCTGTCGCCCGAGGAATTCACCGTCGAAGCCAAGTCGCTGGCCGATGCCGAGGCGATGACGCCGCAAGTCCGCGCCCGCCTCGAGGCGCAACTGGTGGAGCGCCTGAAGACGCCGGTCGACACGCCGAGCTGGGGGCCCGACTGGGTCAAGCGCGGCGAACGGGTTGCCGCCCAGCAGCGCCGCCGCCAGGGCCGCGTCGCCGGCTGGTTCGGCCGTGCGGACGAAGATGCCGACGAGGATCTGCCGCCCGATCCCCTGAATGCGGTGCAGCGCGACGATGCCGCGAGCATCATGCGCAACATGGAGAAGAGCCGCCAGGTCGCCCATTACCGCCCGCTCTACATCGCCGCCGCGCTGCTCGCGGTCGTCATCATGGGCATCGCGATGTTCGTGGACTACCACATCATCCGCGAGGTCTGGACGCGGGCGCTGGCCAACGAATTCATGGTCGTGCCGGCCGCCCTGCAAAGCTCGGTCGTCTTCAAGAGCCTGCAGGTGATCTTCGCCGTCCTGATTGTGCATTTCTTCCTCAAGATCACCGGCGCCTATGGCCGCAACGTGATGATCACCGCGGCCTTCGTCATGGCGCTGGTGATGATCGGCGGCCTCGGCTACCTCGTCGCCTACAACAACATGGCGGGCGCGACGTCGGCGACGCTGGAACAGCCGCGCGACGACGGCGCCAGCGGTGCCGGCGGCAATTCGATCGACGCGCTGTTCGCGCCGACGCGGCCTGCCGCGACGCCGACCCTGGCGACGCCGGCCAACAGCGTGACGGACGGCGTTTCGCTCGGCCTGCCCAAGCTCTCCACGACCTCGCTGGCCAATGCGGATTCGTGGTTCTGGCTCGCCTTCGCCAGCGTCATCTTCTTCATCGTGACGACCGTGGCCGCGCTCTACATGCTGACGGTGGAGAACAACGTCCGCAACCTGCACATCGCGCGCGACTACAAGCATCGCCAGCGCCAGTTCGCGCAGCTGCACCTGCTGCAACTGGCCGACAAGCGCTCCTGAAGTTCCGCTGCGATGAAGCTCATGCTCGCGTTGATCACCGCCACGGGGCTGCTCGGCGGCGGCGCCATGGCGGTGCATGAAGCGCGCGACACGGCCCGCCTCGAAGCCTCGCTCGACGACGAGGCGGCGGTCGCGCCCCGGCGTCTGGTCATCGGCATCGATATCTCCAAGAGCAATCCCCTGGTCGACGACAGCGCCTTCGCCGCCAAGGTCGCGGCGCGCGTCGCCAACCTGGTGCGCGGCCTCGGCATGGCCTCGGAAGTGCATGTGCGGACGTTCGGCAGCTACGACGCCTCGTCGAACAATTTCTACTATGACGCGCTGATCTCGGTCAGGAACCGGCCCGAGAGCGTCGCCGCCGAGATCCAGAAGCTGATCGCCGGCACGCCGCTCCTGGTGCGCAGCGGCAAGTGGCGAAGCCAGGACAACACCAACATCCTCGCCTTCCTCGACAATGTCAGCCAGAGCATCGGCTGCGGCGGCATGCCGACCACGGTCGTCCTCGCCTCCGACGGCATCGAGGATTCCGACTATGTCCGGCTGCAGCGCGACGGCGCGCATCTGCCGCCGCCCGACGGCAAGCCGTTCCGCGGCTGCACCGAGATGGAGATTCTCGGCATCGGACAGGGCACCAGAAGCCCGATCGTCACCACCCGCCTGCGCGCGGAATGGACGCGCTGGGCGGCGGCGGCGGGCTTCGCCAAATTCATCGGCCTCAACGACTGGTAGCGGCACGGTTCGGTGCCTCCGCTTGAACCTCGCTTGACTCAGATTACTCTATTGGATAGAGTAATCTGGATACGAGGAGACAGCCATGTCGATTTCGCGCGACGAAGCGGCCGAAACGCTCAGGAATATCCAACAGGCGCAAAGCCGTAGCTTCACCGCCTATGGCTACAAGTCCGCCGCGCCGTTCTTCTTCATCTGGGGCGTCGTCTGGTGGATCGGATATTCCGCAAATGACCTCGTGCCGGCCTATGGCGGCCGCATCTGGCCGGCGCTGTTGCTCCTCGCCTTCATCGCCAGCGCCGTCTTCGGCCGCCGCAGCGGCCGCGGCGACGACAGTCCCGCGGCGCGCGACCGCAACCGGCGCATCGGCCTGCGCATGCTGGCGACCTGGATCGCGGTCTTCGCCTATATCGCTGCCGTCACGATCGTCATGCGGCCCGCGACGTCGGCGCAGGAGAGCGCCTTCGTGCCGCTGCTGGTCGCCGCCGCCTACACCGTCCTCGGCGTCTGGATGGGCGTGCGCTTTGTCATCGCGGGCCTCGCCATCGGCGTGCTGACGCTGGGCGGCTTCTTCTTCCTGCACGGCCATTTCGAATTGTGGATGGCAGCGGTGGGCGGCACGACGCTGATCGTCACCGGCTTCTGGCTACGGCGGGCCTGAGCATGGAACAGCCCGACGCCATCATCCATCAGCCGGTGCGCCTCAAGCTCATGGCGGCGCTCAAGGTCTTGCCGCCCGGCGAAGCGATCGAATTCGTGCGCCTGAAAGCGATCGCCAACGCCACCGAAGGCAATCTCGGCGCCCACATCACGACCCTGGAAGAGGCGGGCTATGCCGCGGTCGAGAAGGATTTCGTCGCCAAGCGGCCCCGCACACGCGTCATGCTGACCCATGCCGGGCGCCGCGCCTTCGAAGCTTACGTCGCCTATCTGCGCGACATCATCGGCAGCGAGAGCGTCTGAACGCGGCGTTCGCTTGCCAAGCAGGGAGCAAAACATGATCCGTCTCATGGACATCGTCGTCGGCGCCGTCGTGGCGCTCACCATTTCGCTGGCCGCGGCACGCGCCGACGACAGCGCCACGCGGCTGTTTTCGGACTCGAGCATCGTCAGCCGCGAGCGTTTCAGCGACGAAGTCGTCGGCAGCGGGCCGGACCTCGTCTTCATTCCGGGTCTCGCATCGTCGCGCGCCACCTGGCAGCCGACAGCGGAGCGGCTGCGGAACCGCTATCGCCTGCACCTGATCCAGGTCGCCGGTTTCGCCGGCGAGGCACCACGCGGCAACGCGGCGGGCGACGTGCTGGTGCCGACTGCCGAGGCCGTCGACGCCTATCTCGTGGAGCAGCACCTGGCGCCGGCCGTCGTGATCGGCCATTCGCTCGGCGGCACGATGGCGCTCTATCTCGCCGAACATCATCCCGCGCACCTGAAGAAAGTCCTGCTTGTCGATGCGCTGCCGTTCTACGCCGTCCTGATGGGCGGACCGGCCGCGACGGCCGACGGCATGAAGCCGATGGCCGAGCGGATTCGCGCCAGCACGACGCCGGCGCCCAATCTGGACCGAATGATCGCCGGCATGGTCACGGCGCCGGCCGATCGCGCCACGATCGCGGGCTGGAGCAGGGCCAGCGATCCCGGCACGGTCAATCGCGCCCTGGCCGACGATCTGACGCTGGATCTGCGCCCCGGCTTGGCGGCGATTTCCGTGCCGATCACATTGCTCTATCCCGACTATGCCCCGGCCGGTGCCCCGAAGGGGCAGACGGACACGCTCTACCAAGGCGCCTATGCGCCGGTGCCGCACAAGACGCTGGTTCGCATCGACGATTCGCTGCATTTCATCATGCTCGACCAGAAGGCGTCGTTCGCGGCCGCGCTGGACGCGTTCCTAGCGCCATAGGACACGCCATGCTCGACCGCCGCGCCGCGCGCATCGTCTGGGGTTCCCTCCTCGGCGTCATCCTGCTCGAGGGCTGGGCCCTGGTTGCCTCCTTCGGCGGCCCGCACGCGATGCAAAGGCTTGCCCGCTACCTGCTGACGATGCCGGGCACGCTGCCGGCCTGGGTTCTGGCTGCCGCCGTGACGGTGCTGTACGCCGGCTACGCGGCGCGGGCGAGTGCGTTCATCGGCGCGCACATGCTGCGGCCCTCGAACTGGCGGCCGTTCATCGGCCTTCGGCTCGTTGCCGTCCTTGCGGCGCTGGTCAGCGGCTTCTTCGAAGAGGCGTTCTTCCGCAAGATGCTGATGGACCTCGCAATGCAGCATGGCGCCGCGATCGCCGTGCAGGTCGCGGTATCGGCCTTGGCCTTCGGCGCGGCGCATGCCGTCTGGGGTCTGTTCGGCGGCAGCTTGCGCGCCGCCGCCGGCGCCATGCTGGCGACGGGCGTCCTCGGCCTGGCGCTGGCCGCGATCTATGTCGTCGGCGGCCGCGCCGTGCTGCCCTGCATCGTCGCGCATGCCGCCATCAATCTGTTGCTCGAGCCCTGGCTCATCATCGCCGCCGCCACCGGACGCTGGGGCCGGCTCGAAGCTAAAGCCCCAGCCGCGCCCGGATCGCGTCCGGCATGACGCCGTCCTGGCGCAGGCTGCGCAAGGTCACGGCGCGGTCGCGCTTGGAGAATTTGCGCCCCTGCGCGTCCAATATCAGCCGATGATGCGCATAGTCCGGCGCCGGCAGGCCGAGCAGCGCCTGCAGCAGGCGCTGCACGTGGGCCGCCGCGAACAGGTCGTTGCCGCGCGTCACCCGCGTCACGCCCTGCTGCGCGTCGTCGACCACCACCGCCAGGTGATACGCCGCCGGCATCTGCTTGCGCGCCAGGACGACGTCGCCGAACAGCGCCGGCTGCACCGCGATTATCCCCTGCTCGCCGGCAGGTCCGGCGCCGTGTTCTGCGAAGGTCAAAGGTCCGGTCCGCGCGGCGGCCTTGGCCGCATCGAGCCGCAGCGCATGGGGCATGCCCGATGCGATGCGTGCTTTGCGTTCGTCCGGCGCCAGGCGGCGGCAGGTGCCGGGATAGATGGCCCCGTCCGGTCCATGTGGCGCTTCACTGGCGCGCGCGATCTCCTCGGCGATCGCCTGGCGGGTGCAGAAGCACGGATAGACGAGGCCCTCGCGGTCCAGTTCGCCCAGCGCGGCGCGATAGGCCTCGCCGCGCTCCGACTGGCGCAGCACCGGTTCTTCCCAGCGAAGGCCGAGCCAGTGCAGGTCCTCGGCGATCGCCGCAACGAACGCCTCGCGACAACGCGCCGTGTCGATGTCCTCGATGCGCAGCAAAAAGCGCGTTCCGGCGGCGCGCGCGACGAGCGCGGCGAAGGCATGGCCGAGGTGCAAAAGGCCGGTTGGACTCGGCGCGAAGCGCGTGACAATCATGGCGCGAGCCTACACGACAGTTGCGCGATGATCATTCGCCCCGCCACGCCAGCCGACGCCCGCGCCATCGCGGCGGTGCGCGTCACCTCCTGGCGCGCCACCTATCGCGGCGTGGTGCCCGACTCTTATCTGGATGCGATGACGCCGGAAGAAAGCCAGGACGGCTGGCGCGCCGTCGCGGCCGGCGAAGTCGCCGACGCCGGGCTCCTGGTCTGCGACATCGACGGCGCCATTGTCGGCTTCGCTGCTTACGGCGCCGCGCGCCCGCCCGATTTCGGCTATGGCGGCGAACTCTACGCCACCTACTATCTGCCCGAGGCGATGGGCAAGGGTTACGGCACGGCGATGGTGGCCGAAGTCGCGCGCGGCCTCGCGCGCCTCGGCCATGGCGACATGATCCTCTGGGTGATGGAAGCCAATGCCCGTGGGCGGCGCTTCTATGACAGCGTCGGCGGCGCCGTCATCGCCGCCTCGCGCCGCAGCTTCGACATCGGCGGCGCCACGATCTGGGAAATCGCTTACGGCTTCCGCCCGCTTCCCGTGGCCGCCGCGAAACGCTAGAAGCGAGCATGGCTCTTGGTCGCCCGCTCTCCGGTCCGCGCCTGCCGCCCCAGCGCGGCGCCGCGACGCATCTCATCGTGCTGTGTCACGGCTATGGCGCGGACGGCAACGACCTGATCGGCCTGGCGCCGCATTGGCAGCGCGGCCTGCCGACCGCGGCGTTCGTCGCGCCCAATGCGCCCGAGCCCTGCGCCGGCGCGCCGTCGGGCTATCAATGGTTCCCGATCTCGCGGCTCGATCCGGGCGAGATGCAGCGCGGCGTGGAAGCCGCGTCCGGCCTGCTCAACGCCTTCCTCGATGCCGAGCTGGTGCGACTGGAACTGCCGCCCGAGCGGCTGGCGCTGGTCGGCTTCAGCCAGGGCACCATGATGTCGCTGACCGTCGGCCTGAAGCGCGCCGTCAAGCCCGCCGCCATCGTCGGCTATTCCGGCATGCTGGCGCGGGGCGCCGAACTCGAACCCCTGCCGCCCGACACACCGCCCATCCTGATGCTGCATGGCGACGCCGACCAGATGATCCCGGTCGAGGCGATGCTCGCCTCCGCCATGATGCTGGGCCAGGCCGGCGCCGCGGTGCAGTGGCATATCGCGCCGGGCATCGGCCACGGCATCGATCCGGTCGGCCTCGAAATGGGAGGCACGTTCCTGGCGCAGGCGTTCCGCGGCCTGCTGCGCCGGCGCGAGCCCGCGATCTGCTGCCCGCTGCGCTAGGCGTTACCTTTCTGTCACGCCGAATCGCATAGTGTGGCGGCCAACTTGGCAGGGCGCGCGCTTTGCCCTTAAGGTTCCGGCGCGCAGTCTTTGGCTGGCGCGCAATGTGCGGGCGAACCGACGTCGTTCGCCCGCCTGCGCTTAGAGGAGTGACGACCAAAGGAACGATCCTGTGTTAGCCGCGCGGCTTCCCGACAATTGCCCGGCCTTGGTGCTGAACGCCGACTATCGGCCGCTCAGTTATTTTCCGCTGTCGCTATGGTCCTGGCAGGACGCCATCAAGGCGGTGTTCCTCGAGCGCGTGAACATCCTGGAGGAATACGACCGCGTCGTGCGCTCGCCGAACTTCGAGATGAAGATCCCTTCGGTCGTCTCGCTCAAAACCTACATCAAGCCGGCGCGCAATCCCGCCTTCACGCGCTTCAACCTGTTCCTGCGCGACCGCTTCGAGTGCCAGTATTGCGGCGACGCGGAAGACCTGACCTTCGATCACGTCATCCCGCGCAGCCGCGGCGGCCGCACCACCTGGGACAATGTCGTGACCGCCTGCGCGCCGTGCAATCTCG
>Ga0210397_10000072_pt1 | contig 86755 bp, 62 predicted proteins | sample IncBWH2OmetaG_FD_160126 | JGI IMG/M metagenome (GOLD analysis project Ga0210397, IMG submission 160126) | Forest soil microbial communities from Barre Woods Harvard Forest LTER site, Petersham, Massachusetts, United States - Inc-BW-H-2-O ...
CAGCCCAAGTGGCTACCGTCGGCTGGGGAGGAGTAGGAGGGGTCGGCTATAACTTCAACAAGCGTCATGCGATCATCGCCGAGTTCATGTGGAATCGCACGTATCCTGCGGGCGATTCGTTGCAGCCCCTGCGGACCGCGCTCAAGGCCAGCAACCTCAATGCGTACGGCGATTACTATGTCCTGACTGGAAACTATCGCTTCGAGTTGCGTGGTCAGTCGTTTGGGGCATATCTCATCGCCGGTGGCGGATTGTATGTTCGCTACACACACCTCTCCCAGTCAGTAACCATCGTGGGCGCAGCCACACCTTGTACACAATCCTGGCTCTGGTGGGGATTCAACTGCACTGCCGGATTCGTAACCGCGAGCCAGACACTCGCCAGTTCCACCTCCAGCGCGTTCGGTAGCAGCGCAGGCGGCGGTTTTACGTTTCGGGTTGGTGACGCACCTTATCGTATCTATACCGAGGCGCGCTTTCACTATGCGCCTACCGCAAACATCGCTTCGCGATTCGTGACCGTCACGTCGGGGCTCCGTTTCTGATCGAATGCGGTTCTTTTTCTCATTTGAACCTGAGTGATCGCTTGGCGATTTCGCATGAACGTCACGCAAGCGAGCGCTTCATAGAAGCGCAGGGGAAGCTGAGTATGGCATGAGGCGGGTATAAATTCATGGTTGGATACAGATCTGAGCCGGCGAGGTCGCAGGATGAGACCGCAAGTCGTTCCACCCAATCCGCGTGGAATTCCGCCGGCGGGAGAGCCCGATTTCTCTCTGGTCGTCGGCGGTCCTCTGTATCAACTTTACCTCGGCACAAAGCTGGCGAGCACCGCTCTTGACCTGGTTATTCGCCGCATGCTGGTAATCGCATTGATCTGCTGGCTGCCGCTACTGGTGCTTACGATCGCAGCCGGACAATTTGTGTCTGGCGTAGCCATTCCCTTCGCACGCGATCCGGAAGTGCACATTAAGCTTCTGCTGGCAGTTCCATTGCTGATTGGCGCGGAAAAATTGGTTCACGAGCGGATACGAATCGTGGTTCTGCAATTTCGGCAACGTAACATCATCTCTGACCAGCACTTTCCGCAGTATAAAGAATTTATCGCTTCATCCATGCGCGTGCGCAACTCTATGCTCATAGAAATTTCCCTGTTAGTTTTGGTGATTGTCGCAGGATTCTGGATGTGGAGAGAAAATCTCTCCCTCACGTTATCTGGTGTAACCATCTCCAGTTGGTATGCAGTTGATCAAGGTTCCGGACCACATTTAACTGCAGCCGGAAAATATTACGCATTTGTCAGTCTATCGATCTTCCGGTTTCTGCTATTGCGTTGGTATTTCCGGCTGCTTATCTGGTACCGGTTCCTGTGGGACGTAAGAAGCCTGCCACTGCAACTGAACCTTTATCATCCTGATCGTGCAGGTGGGCTCGGCTTTCTCACCATCAGTCTTGTGGCCTTTTCGCCTGTGTTTGTCGCGCAAACAACGGCGCTGGCAGGAATCATTTACGCGCGCATTCTCTACGCGGGCAATCAATTGACAGACTTCAAGGTAGAAATCGCTGGAGCATTGGTGTTTTGCATACTGGTGGTCACGTTTCCTCTGTCATTCTTTGTTGTCCAGTTGGAGCGCTCCGGCCGCATCGCAAAGCGCGAGTTTGGTGTCCTGTCGAGCCGCTATGTCGATGCTTTTCGCGACAAGTGGGTAAAGGGAAATGTCCCGCCCGGAGAATCCCTGCTAGGCACCCCTGACATGCAATCTCTGGCAGATCTGGCGAATTCTTTCAACGTAGTCATGGGAATGAACGTCCTGCCTGTCACGAAAAAGGCCCTGATACGTCTTTTGCTCGCGATCGGCGCACCGCTGATACCGCTCATACTGACTCTTATTCCCCTGCAAGAGATCGTGATGCGGCTATTCAAGATGATGTTCTGAAGCATGACTTCCCTCCGTGCACTTGTTCCACGATGAAGAGACCATCCTGACCTCGCGCCGGTTGTAGGCTGCGCCGGACCGTTTTTGAATCCAGCGCTTTGCGTCTTGCGAGCGTTCCGTGATTAACACCTGCTCAGGTCCGTGTCTTGCATCCTGAGTAAAGGATCGAGAGTGAGCTTCACCTTCCCTCAAATGAGTTGCTCAAGCCACAAGCAACCGTCGATCCCGGAATCACCTGCCTCCATCCATGTACACGACGCCCACAATTACGGAGGCAGCAGAATGCGCAAGATATTCGTTTGGCTGATTTTGTTCTGTGGCATATGCGGCGGTTACATGTTTGCGAAAAGTACACATGCGCAGCAGTCGCAAGACATGCAGCAGTTGCAGCAAGAGGCTGCGCAACTGGAGCTGTTCACTGCGGGATTAGACCAACCGCAGTCAAACTCGCCGCAACTGGCAAACACCAACGTCGACAAGCCCGCCGAAAACAGCAACGCACCGCCACCCGCCGCCGCGGACAACACCTCCTCCTCAGCTCATGAAGCCGGGGGCGACGTCTCCACCAGTCCGTCGCCGGACAAAGATGCCCCCACTCCATCGGCAAAGACGTCAACGGCGCCCACAGATGCGCCGGCGGATGAAAAAGAAAAAATGCGACTCGATATCTATGGCTTTGCCCAGCTCGACATGGGTTATGACCTTGACCAAAACGATCCCAATTGGTTTGACGTGATGCGCCCCACCAAGCTGCCGTCTTCTCCTGATCAATTCGGTCATGATGGAAATTTTTATTCGGGAGTGCGGCAAACGCGCTTTGGAGTAAAGGGCTATTTTCAGACTCCACTGGGAGAGCTGAAAACAATATTTGAGTTTGAGTTGTTTGGCGTGGGCGTAGATGCCGGACAGACCACGTTTCGCTTGCGTCATGCCTGGGGCGAACTAGGCGAGTTCGGCGCAGGACAGACGTGGAGTCCTTACATGGACCCCGATGTATTCCCCAACTCACTTGAGTATTGGGGGCCGAACGGCATGGTCTTCTTCCGTAACGTGCAGGTCCGTTGGATGCCCGTCAACAAAGGCAACCATCAGATCTGGTTCGCCGTGGAGCGTCCCGGCGCATCTGGTGATCTGGGTGTAGTCGCCAGCAGAATCGAACTGCAAAATATTCAGGGCCGATTCCCCGCTCCTGATGTTTCCGCTCGTTTACGCTGGGGCGGGAAAACTGCCTATTTCCAATTCTCAGCCATCGGCCGCTACATTGCCTGGGACGATATCAAGCCTGTCGTCCCTTTTAATTTCTCTGGGCACACCATGGGTTGGGGCATTAATGCCAGCGGCAATCTGCCTGTAGGTCCCAGGAATCTTCTCAAGCTGGCCTTCGTTTACGGACATGGCAACGAGAACTACATGAATGACGCGCCGATTGACATCGCGCCTATCGCAACGCCTTCGAACCTCACCCGGCCTATCGACGGCAAAGCTCTGCCGATGCTCAGCATGGTCGCTTTTGATGACATTAAATGGAGTGAAAAGTGGAGCAGCAGCATCGGCTATTCCATGTTGAAGCTGGACAACACTGCGCTCGAAACCCCCTCGGATTTTCATCGCGGCGAGTATGCCCTGGTTAATCTGCTGCACTACCCCGCCAAGAACGTAATGGTAGGAGCCGAGTTCCAATGGGGACACCGCGAAAACTTTGCCGATGGTTTTGACGTAAGCGATCATCGCGTTCAAGTAGGGTTCCGCTACAACTTCGACTTCAAGCTTGGAGGTGAGAAATGAAGCTCATTTCCATGCCAAAGCGTAAACGAACTTCATTTGCTGTGACGCTGATAATGATTGCGATTCTCACTGCCGCTTCTGTTTCAGCCCAGCAGCCTGCGCAAAACCCAACGGAATCATCCACCACATGGCAAACAACTTCCGGCAAAACACGGGTTGAAAAAGATCTGCTGGGAGAAAAAGAGGTCCCATCGGAAGCGTACTACGGAGTCCAGACAGCACGAGCACTGGAGAACTTCCAACTCTCCGGTGTCGCCATCAACCACTATCCCGGTTTCATAGAAGCGTGGGCCATTGTCAAATTGGCGGCTGCTCAGGCCAACACAGATGTTGGCGCGATGAAGCCGGAACGTCTTGCCATGATCAAGAAGGCCTATGACGAGATTATGGTGGGCAAATATCGCGATCAATTTCAGGTCGATTGGTACCAGGGCGGCGCGGGCACGTCCACGAATATGAACGCGAATGAAGTGATGGCGAATATCGGGTTGGAGGCGGCCGGGCACAAGAAAGGCGAGTACCAGTTCCTGGAGCCGCACGACGATCTGAACATGTCGCAATCCACCAATGATTCCTACCCTACTGCCATCAAGGTTGCACTCATTCTGCGGAATGACAAGCTGATCGAAGAACTGCAAAAGCTCGTAGCGTCATTTCACGCCAAGGGCAATCAGTACCTCATGGTCGTAAAGATGGGACGCACTGAGATGCAGGACGCCGTACCTATGACGGTCGGGCAGGAATTTCATGCATTTGCGACATCGTTGGAGAGCGAGATTCAGTCCTTGAAAGAAGCGGAGAAATCTCTTTACGCCGTCAACATGGGCGCAACTGCGATCGGCACCGGCATCAATGTCCCCAAGGGCTACGCAGAAAAGTGCGCGGCGCATCTGGCAGAGCTGACTCACAAACCCATCGTGCCCGCTTCTGACATGCTGGCCGCTACCTGGGACCAGCAGGGCTTTGTAATTTATTCCGCGGCGTTGAAGAGCCTCGCAATCAAACTATCCAAAATCTCTGGTGATCTGATCTTGCTGGCGTCGGGCCCGCGAGCAGGTCTGAACGAAATCGACTTGCCGGCGTTGCAGCCCGGCTCATCCATCATGCCGGGAAAGGTGAATCCAGTAGTTCCGGAAGTGGTGAACCTGGTCACCTTTCGCGTTATGGGCAATGACTTTGTGACCACCATAGCCGCGCACAGCGGACAGCTTCAACTCAATGCTTATGAACCGATCGAAGGCCTGTCGATCATGGAATCGCAGCATCTGCTCAATCATGTGTCGCAGCTTTTCCGCACGAAGTGCGTTGATGGCATCACGGTGGACGAAAAGGTGCTGGCTCACTACATGGAGACCACAGTCGGGATCGTGACCGCGCTCAATCCGATTGTGGGCTACGAGAAAGCGACCGAGCTGGCGAATGAAGCTTACAAAAGCGGCAAGGGAATTCTTGAGATTATCCGCGAGAAACACGTTCTTACGGAACAACAGATTAAAGAGATGCTTGATCCGGTGAAGCTCACCAATCTGGATAAAAGCAAATACCAGCAACAGAACCCACCACAAAAATAATCTTCGGAGCAATGACCGCACAAGCGAAAAAGGAGCAATTATGAATCGGTCTTACAGAATCTCGAGAGCATTCCTGGCCATTGTTCTCGTCCTTAGTTTTCAGAATGCCTTCAGCCAGGCAAAAAAAGCCAACATTGTGGTTCTGGCAACAGGCGGCACGATTGCCGGCGCCGCCGCCACGGGTACGCAAGCCGGATACACCTCCGGTCAGGTCACGATTGACGCGATGCTGGACTCCGTCCAGGGCATCAGAGATTTGGCCAACATCAAGGGCGAGCAGATTTCTAACGTCGGTTCGCAGGATATGTCGTTCGACATCATGCTAAAGCTGGCCAAGCGCGCGAATGAACTGCTATCGACCGACGCTGTCGACGGCGTTGTGATCACGCATGGCACAGACACATTGGAAGAGACAGCGTATTTCCTGAACCTGACGGTGAAGAGTGACAAACCGGTGGTTCTGGTGGGATCCATGCGGCCGTCAACAGCCGTGAGCGCTGACGGACCTCTCAATCTTTACGATGCCGTTGCTGTGGCTGCCGATCCGAAAGCCAAAGGCCGCGGTGTGTTGGTGGTGATGAATGACTGGATACAGGGAGCCCATTCATTAACGAAGACGAGCACAACGGCAGTGCAGACTTTTATGTCCCCGACGCGCGGCCTGGTCGGAGTCTCCGCCTACGGTAAGAACGATTACTACAACACTCCCGTCTGGAAGCACACAACCGAGAGCGAATTTGACGTTTCGAATGTGAACAAATTACCGCGGGTGGATATTGTCTATGCCTGCGCTGACATGTCGCCTGACGTTATTGACTCGAGCGTAAAGAGCGGTGCAAAGGGTATCGTCATCGCCGGCGTCGGCAACGGAAACATGAACAAGGCAACGGTGGATGCAGCGGCGCGCGCAGCCAAAGCAGGTGTAATCGTTGTGCGCAGCAGCCGCGTGCCAACAGGAACCGTTGGGCGCAACGTGGAAGTCAAGGATGATGAACTTGGCTTTGTTGCTTCTGATGAGCTCAATCCACCGAAAGCACGCATTCTGCTCACTCTGGCCCTCTTGAAACAGCGTACACCGCAGCAGGTTCAGGAGCTGTTCTCCATTTATTAATCAAGGGGCTTGCATGAATGTGTACAAAGGTTGGCGGACCATTGAGGCTATTGTGAGACTACTGATAATTCTAGCGCTCGCCTCTGGTGCTGAGATTTCGCACGCGCAAGATGCAAGCGGAAGCCCACCTCAGACCAGTGCCGCGCCTGAGGCGTCTCCCAGTCCGACTCCTGCACCAACACAAGACACGCCGCAAGCGTCTCCAACTCCAACTCCTGCGGCAGATCAACAGCTTCCCAAATCCACTCTTGAAAACATTATCGAGGCCGGTGAGTCCTCTGACGAACAACCAAGCCGAAAGCTTGTGCACTGGAATGAATATGAAGGCCCAAACTTCACCATTCGAGTAGGTGGAGGGCTTCTGTTCGACTATGGAGCATTTTCCCAGGATACCCAGAGCAAAGAACAGGTCACCCTCTCTCCCGACATAAAACTTCGCGATGCCCGTTTCATTTTGCGTGGAGCTTTCCCACGGTGGAAGCGGCTCTCGTGGAGCAGCGGCATCATGTATGACGGGCCCACGCATTCCTTCCTGGTACGGGAAACAGGAATCATGATTAAGATTCCCGAACTCTGGGGAAGCCTGTTCATTGGCCGGACTAAGGAAGGTTTCTCCCTGAATAAAGTAATGGTCGGCTATGCGGGCTGGACGATTGAGAGGGCCACGATGAACGATGCGTCCATTCCCATACTCGCCGACGGAATTAAGTGGCTCGGCTATTCGCCGAAACACCATTTCCTTTGGAATCTGGGGACCTATATTGATTGGCTTTCCAAGAGCCAGACTTTTTCCACGTACGCGCATCAATCCATTGCGCGACTCGCATGGCTCCCGATTGTTTCGGATGAAAAAGGTAAGCTGCTTCATTTCGGCGCGAATCTGCGATATGGGAAACCAAAAGACGATCAACTGCAATTCAGATCACGTCCTGAAGCTTTCACTGCGCCCTATTTTGTAGATACCGGAAAGTTTCCCGCGACATCTTCGCGCATGGCGGGATATGAAGCTTATTACCGCCAGGGGCCATGGTTGTTTGGAAGCGAATACTGGTGGGTGGATGTTTCCGCGCCCGCGAACGGCAATCCGGTGTTCCGTGGCGGAGACGTGGTTGCAAGCTGGCTGGTTACAGGAGAAACTCGCGCTTACAACACCGCTGGAGGTTTTTTCAAAGCTGTTTCACCGGCCAGACCTGTATTCCAGGGAGGGCCCGGGGCATGGGAACTGGTATTGCGGTATTCCACTATCAATCTGGATCAAGGCACTCTCACCGGCGGCAAGTTCAAAAGAATTACTCCGATGGTGAACTGGCACCTCTCTGACAATGTGCGGTTGGCTCTTGTTTATGGGTATGGGCATCTCGACCGGTTCAACCTAGTAGGTAATACGCAATTTTTCCAGGCTCGTATCCAGCTACAGCTTTGAGTCGTTGATGAGTTTTTACAGTTTTTAAATTTGGGGGTTACAAATGAAATCTTTGCAGGTTATAGAAATGATGAAACGCAAGATCGCAATACCAATCATAGTTATCCTGATGTGCGCGTTTGCTGCTCCAGAGGCATTTCCGCAGGCGGCATCAGCAGCTCCAACAAAACACGCCGCCAATCAAAGTCCGGTAGCGCCTACCAAAGAACAGGTGCAGGACGCGATCAACGAAGCGTTCAAAAAATTCAAGAGCAATACAGAAGGAGCAAACGCTGACTACATTCCGGAATTGGCCAAGGTCGATTCCAATCTCTACGGGATCGCAATTGTCACCGCTGACGGGCAGACCTTTACTGCCGGTGATGTGGACACGGCTTTTTCAATTCAGTCGATCTCCAAGGTCTTTACTCTGGCCCTGGCGATGGAAGAGCTTGGTGCCGAGAAAGTCTTTGACAAGGTCGGCTCCGAACCAACAGGCCGTCCGTTTAATTCCGTGGAAGCTGTCGTGGATATGCCAAGTCATACCGGCAACCCATTTGTGAATGCAGGTGCGATCGCGACAACGAGTCTGATCGCCGCGCCCAGCGCGGACGCAAAGTACAACAAGATTCTTGACTATTACAGCAAGGTAGCAGGATCCAAGCTCACGCTGATCGATGATGTCTATAAATCCGAGGCAGCAACGAACACCGGAAACAAAGCTTTGGCTGCATTGCTGCTCAAATATGAGCGCATTTATGCCGATACCCTTGAGTCCGTCGACGTTTATACCAAGCAATGCTCCATCGGCGTGACCGCCAAGCAACTCGCGATGATGGGAGCCACCCTGGCTAACTTCGGTGCCAATCCGGTATCCGGTGAGCAGGTGATTAAGCGCGAGAACGTCCCTGAAATCCTGGCCACCATGACCATGGCCGGCTTGTATGACGGCTCGGGTAGCTGGACGTGGCACGTGGGACTGCCGGCAAAGAGCGGCGTAGGCGGGGGAATTGTCGCCGTCGTTCCGGGCAAGGGCGCGATCGCCGTGTTCGCGCCTCCCTTGGACAAAGCAGGCAATAGCGTAAAAGCGCAGCTGGCAATCACATACATTGCAGAGAAACTTGGGATCAATCTCTATTCACCGCGATCGGTTGGGGTTAAGTGAGGATAAAAGGATGCACGAGTGAACACCCGACTCCTGACTTCAGCAGTATGAGGATTCATAATGGGCCGAACCTTTTATCGTAGTTTGAAAGTCATCGCAAGCATCATCTTGCTTGCCTCGATTGGACACGGTCAGGAGAACCCGCAGGTGCCCGCCGCGTCGCCGGCGCAATCGGGAATCGCCGAACAGGAGAAAGTTGAACTCGTCAACAAGCTTGACCAGTTGTTGCGGCAAAACCAGAAACTTGAAGATCAGACGCGGCAAGTGGAAGAGCAGAACCGCAAGCTGCTAGATGAGATTCGCGAGATCAGGGGAAAGCTTGCAAGCCAGTCTGCTGCCAGCACTCAAACGTCGTCGCAAGCATCGACCGAAAAACCAACTCCAGATAATGACAGCAAAACGCCGTATGTCAATACGGCTTCCCTCGCTAAAGCGCCACCAAGTCAGCCAGATGATGAGACGAAGGACGATGCGAATGTCTCCGTTGCGCAAAAGGACCCATCAGAGGAGAACAAGAAATGGGGGAAGTACACTCCTAATCTTGGTTACAAGGTGGTCGACACTGAACATGGCGATCTTAGTGTCAGCATCTATACATATACGCGTTATTTGAATCAGCGATTGCTCGATGCCACATACACGAATTCATTCGGGACCACCACAGCCATCCAGCAGCGTCAGGACTTTCAGATTCAGAAGGTTCAGATCAAGTTTCTGGGTTGGTTGCTCGATCCGAAATTTCGCTATTTCCTCTACGCCTGGACTTCCAACCCAACTCAGGGCCAGGGCGCTCAGGTAGTGCTTGCGGGAAATCTGGGTTACACATTCAACAAGCACTTCACTTTTTCGGCTGGGATCACCTCGTTGCCTGGCACACGGAGTGTGGAAGGCAACTTTCCCTTCTGGTTGGGTGTGGATACTCGCTTGATCGCCGACGAATTCTTTCGGCCCTCCTATACCTCAGGCATCTGGGCCAAAGGCGATATTACGAACAAGCTTCGATACCAGGTCATGCTCGGCAATAATTTGAGCACGCTGGGTGTGAGCGCTACCCAACTCGATAACAGCTTTAGCACCGTAGCCAGCGCGCTCATTTGGGAGCCCATGGGCGAATTTGGCCAGGGTTTCGGTGATTTCGAAAACCATGAAAAACTCGCCACACGGGTGGCAGGCCATTTCACCCGCAGTCACGAAACTGCGGAAGAGCAACCCAGCACCCAGGCGTTCGAGAACACACAAATACGGCTCGCGGATGGAACCGTCATCTTTACTCCTGACCTCTTCGGTCCTGGGATCACGGTGAATGCGTTGAATACCAAAATGGTCGACCTCGATGGCGGTCTCAAATATCACGGCATCTCGCTTGACGGCGAATACTTCATGCGCTGGCTCAACAACTTCAGCGGTCCTGGTACAGGCGGCCTTGCCAGCCTCTTTGATCAAGGCTTCCAGATGCAAGCCTCGGCCATGGCGATACCCAAGACCCTCCAGTTCTATGCCGGAGGATCCACTGTGTTCGGCAAGTTTGGCAATCCATATGACACTCGGGTTGGAGTGAATTGGTTTCCCTTGAAAAATAAAGTCATCCGTGTGAACAACGAATTCCTTTATCTATACAGGTCTCCCGTCGGCTACACGTCCGTTCCATTCGCACTTGGAGCCACAGGTCTCGTTTTTCATTCGAATGTGGAGATGGCATTTTGAAACCAGTAATAGCAACAACGCATACTCATGAGCGTGGGCATCTTCGCGCAAAGCATCTGCCTTTATTACTTCTTGCTTTCTTGTTGCTGTGTTCGAATGGCCTGACTCAGCACTCTTCCTCAGTCGCTCAAGACCAGTACGAAGTCAACGATTCCCATTTCCACCTGACCAACTACATCCAGGAGGGAACGGATATCCACAAGTTTCTGCAGATCATGGGAAACAGAGTGGGCCGTGTAGCCTTGTTCGGCATACCGGTGCAACAGCAGTGGTCGTTCCGAAATTCCGGCGATAACGCACCAACTTATTATCTCGAGTCTGACGCACCTCTTTACTATTACTCATTCACTGACGCATGGATCGCCATGGCGTACAAGTCGCTGACAAAGGAAGAACAGGCGCGTTTTGATCCTATGATCACCGGCTTTAATCCCGCCGACATGTATGCCACGGACCACATCAAGCGTGTGCTCAAAACGTTTCCAGGCGTGTTCACCGGCATCGGCGAGTTTAGTATTCACAAGGAGTTCGTGTCCGCCAAGGTCGCCGGCGAAGTTGCCAGCCTTGATGACCCTGCTCTGGATCGAATCCTCGACTTCTGCGCCGAAAGTGGGCTGCTGGTTATTCTTCACAATGACATGGATACTCCTTTTCCCAAACCAGGCAAGCCGCCGGCTTATCTTGAGCAGATGCGTGCCTTGATTAAGCGTCATCCTAGGACCACGATCATCTGGGCGCATACCGGCATGGGACGCATCGTAAGACCGGTAGAGCACCATGCTGCGGTGCTGGAAGCCATGTTGAAAAACCCTGCCTTCAGCCACCTCTATTTCGATATCTCATGGACGGAGGTAGCCAAATACATCACGGCAACTCCTGACGCGACCAAGATTGCCGCTGACCTGATTAACCGTTACCCAGACCGTTTTCTCTTCGGTACCGACGAGGTTGCGCCTGCGAACCAGGAGTCTTATCTCAAGATTTATTCGCTCTACCAGCCTTTGTGGAAGCTCCTCACTCCTGAAGCATCCGAGAAAGTGAGGAAAGGGAATTATGTTCGACTGTTTGACGAAGCTCGGCGCAATGTGCGTGCCTGGGAACGAGCCAACCTCAACACTCAAGCGCCTGAACCTGCTCCACATGAGGATCCTGCAGTCTCAGGCGTCGCAAATCCCGGACGTGATTGATGGCTAAAGGCCTACGGGCGATCTTCACATATTTTTAACACTCCATTAACAAATCCACTCACCGCTTGCATGTATTGTTTCCGCCATTCAACACAAGCTCGATCAAATCAATCCCACATTCCGGGAGGAATCCAATGGCAAGTACTGCAACTGCTCCTGCGTTACACGAAAAGATGAATAAAAAAACCGGCACCACAGGAATGTTGGTTTTTGGCGTGGTCCTCATCGGAGGATTTGGATATATCGGATACCAGCTGGCCAAAGATCTTACGATCGTTAAAGGCGCGCCGATTTTTCCTTATCTGCTCCTGGGACTGGCCTTGCTGGTGGCCCTGGGTTTTGAATTCGTGAATGGCTTTCACGATACGGCAAACGCAGTTGCCACGGTTATTTACACTCACTCCCTGGAACCGCATGTGGCGGTTGTCTGGTCAGGAATGTGGAACTTCCTGGGCGTAGTTTTTTCGACAGGTGCAGTCGCCTTCGGCATTATTTCACTTTTACCGGTGGAACTGATCTTGCAAGTGGGTAGTCAGGCCGGGTTTGCCATGGTCTTCTCGCTCTTGATAGCAGCCATCATCTGGAATTTAGGAACCTGGTATTTCGGTTTGCCTGCGTCAAGCTCTCATACGTTGGTGGGTTCCATCATCGGTGTTGGCATTGCGAACCAGCTGATGTCAGCAAAGACCGGCACCAGCGGCGTTGATTGGGGCCAGGCTGCGAACATCGGCAAATCACTCATCCTGTCTCCCATCGTCGGCTTTATTGTTGCTGGCCTCTTGTTGATGGTTATGAAAGCCATCATCAAGGATGCGCGACTCTACAAAGCTCCTGAAGGCACTGAGCCGCCGCCATTCTGGATTCGCTGTCTGCTGGTGCTTACCTGCACCGGCGTCAGTTTTTTCCACGGCTCTAATGACGGGCAAAAAGGGATGGGATTGATCATGCTGATCCTGATCGGCACGGTACCAACTTCTTATGCCATCAACCACGCGGTCACGGCGAGGGAATCACAAGACTTTATTGCGGTCTCCCAGCAGACAGCCAACACGCTGGATAAATATGTCAGCGGCGCTGCCGTAACTGGTGATCCGCATGATGACGTGGCGGAATATGTCCGCACTCGTAACTTCACGCCCACCACCATGCTGGCCCTGCGCCAGCTTATTCGCGATATCGGCAATGAAACCTCCATCTACAAAGAGCTGGCTAAGGTCCCGAATGATCGCGTACGTAACTTCCGCAACGATATGTATCTTGTAAGTGAAGCCCTGCGGCTCATGCAGAAATCAGGGAAGCCGCAGTTTGAAGCTGCTGACGCTGCGGTACTCAAGAATTACAAAAAGCACATCGACAACGCCACCAAATTCATTCCTACCTGGGTAAAAGTAGCTGTGGCCCTGGCCTTGGGAATGGGAACCATGGTGGGTTGGAAACGGATTGTCGTAACTGTGGGCGAGAAGATCGGGAAATCCCACTTAGCTTATGCGCAGGGTGCTGCAGCCGAAATCACCGCTATGGCCACGATTGGAGCGGCTGACGCCTTTGGACTGCCGGTGAGTACCACACACGTCTTGTCATCCGGAGTAGCCGGGACGATGGCAGCTAATCACACTGGACTGCAATGGGGTACGGTTAGAAACCTTGCCATGGCGTGGGTGCTTACGTTACCAGCCTCGATGATTCTTGCCGGATTTTTGTTCTGGGGTTTCCGGGCTGTATTCAAGTAGAGGATCGTAAAAATAAAAACCAAAGCGACTGTACTCAGTTGAAAAAGAAAGTGGACCGCAAACAGAGTCGCGGTCCACTTGCGAAGCAACTGAGGCCACAGTCGCTTCGACTCATACAAGCGTTTTACTCAGGATCCGTTGGATCGTTGAACAACACCGTAAGCTTGATGCTGCCATGACCCGCCTGCGGGAAGTTTGGTGTTGTTTTGTCACCAGGATCCAGCGTTGACGCCGTATCGTCTGGCGAAAACAGGATCAGCGAATTCAAAAATGTCTGAATTGCCGCCTGGCTTCCGGAATCCAGGTGTGCATACGCGTCTCTGGATGCCTGGCTTTCTCCACCGTGGCGCAAAATCACTTCATGCAGGTTGACGCTGCGTCCATCATGGCCATAAGGCGAGGTTGATCCCGCGCCCCAGAGCGGACGTGTAAGAAATTCTTTCTGCAGCGTGCCATCATAGTTCCGTTCGTAGAAGTTCGGGCCAAGGTCGTGCCGTTTGAAGTCAGTGAAAATATTTTTCACCAGGAACGGTCCGCCAGTGGGAACCTTGAGTGGCGGGAAGCCGGAGTTGTCAGTAACTTCGCGCAGGGAAGGATTCGCGGTGGCAAACAACTGGTTAAAGATGCCATGCTTTGGATCATAGACGGTGTCCAGATCGGCAACGCGGCGGTCATGCTCAATCAGAAGATCTGAGACGTGGCACGAGCCGCAGCCGACTTTGTCAAAGAGCTTGCGCCCTTTTTCTGTTGTGTCAGTCTGCTCATACACCGCGGGCTTGAAGTAATGAAGCAGGTAAAACTCTTCATGGTCGATGATGCTCGTCGGCAGCTCATTATTGACGCCATCACCATCAGGATCGGTGCTGTTGTCTGTGATCGGCGGCGCTTCAATCTGATCGACCGAGCCATCCAGCACCATGCCGGAAGGCGTAACCACGCGGCCGCCGGCGCTGGCCTTCAACAGATCAGGGTCGGCTGCCTCAAGTCCCATTTCATTTCTAAAGGCACCCACCAGAAATTCACGGATGGAGATGGTAGTGCCTTCGGCAAAAAATGGCCGTATGCGAAGATCAGCGTTTACTCCGTTAACTCTTGACGTATCCACGCTGCCATCTGGATGAGCAGTAATTGAGCCGAAATTGACATTCTTTGTAAAGAGCTGGCGCGTTACAGAACGGCCACTTTTTCTGGCTTCAGCAATGGCTTGCGTACGGATAGCGCGCATGTCCTGCGTCATCTCGTCGGCCAGCATCTCTTTCAGGCCAAGGCCAAATAGATGTGGGGCATCGCGGCTGTCAGGGCGGGTGGCAACGTCGCCGCCCGAGCCTGCCGAGCCTCTTGGACGTCCATGGCAACCAGCGCAGCTATCGGAAAGTCCCGCTCCAATGCTGGCCGTTACGTTGATGTTCCCATTGCCATCGCTGTTCGCAGGTCCCTGACCCTGCTCACGGGTGAATTTGCGCTGGAAGATCTGCCGGCCGCGTCGTATGGCACGGAACGGATCGCGATTGATGATGAAGAGCGAGGAGTTCGGCGTCATAATGTCGCCGCGCCCAGCGCCTATTTCATCCGTAAGTGATTTATTGATTCCGGCTTTGGCCGTGTTGGGGGCCTGATTGTTGTCGATCAGTTGCGCCTTCGCTAAAGGAGCAATGACGAACAAAAGACTGATGAGACTTAAGAGTTTTAAAGATGGGGCCCGCATAGGTTCAACTCCTTTTCATGTTTTCAATCGGGGCAATTCAAAAACAAAACATTTCTGCAAAGTCTTCAGGCAATTCAGCCGAACATAAGGCATGTTCGCGAATCTCTTATGTGCGTTCAGGGAAGGCATATTCTTTCGCCTCTGGCGACTGCACCTTCCTGCGTGCGGACCAGCTTTACCTGGTTCTTCACGTGATGAAGTCGCGGCTTGAACTGTATGAGTTCACCTGTGGCCGATGATCGTTTGGCAGGCCGCACGTACTTTTTGAGCAGTCGGATTGAGGCGATCAGACGCTGTCTTATGTTTTCCCAGGGCTTGAAGATGAGTAACAACGTTGATAGAGCAAAAAGTCGCGGACGCTTAAACCCGATCACTCTTGGCATGGTCTTTTCCCTCGCAGATTCGCCGTTTTAGCTCAAACGGTACGTCAATCCTTGATTCTCCGGGCCAAGGGCGGATCAAACTGCTGTCCGGCAGGAGAATGAGTGTTGCTCTTTATGTAGAGATAAGAAGAAACAGAAAAAACATTTCATCCCAGCTAGGAGAAAAATATGGGAGTGAAAGAGGCTGCAAACTCTGGTGCAGGGCGATTTGAGGCTGTTTTGGCTGCCCTTAGAATTGATATTGATAAGGAGTAGGGGCTGGAAATCTGGAGCCTTACTTAACTACTACGTGAAATGCGTAATCTCCTACAACTTCAGCTTTTCCAGATTTAGAGATTCCAGCTACTTCGGCCACATAATTCTGTGTTTTTAGCAGATTGGTGCGGAAACTTACTGAGACCCCTGGCTTGTCGCCTGCCGCCGTAGGTTCCACCTCGGCGCTGCGCCATACGGCTGTGTCGGTGGCCGGATCTTTGAGCGTAACGCGGTAGTGAGGGTACTCTGCCGATTCAAGTGCCAGCAGAAGCACTACAAGGTCAGCATTTGGATGAACCGTAATTGTCTTGATGGAGGACAGTCCTCGCGAAGGCGGAGGAAGCAGGAGAGCGAGAGTATCAAGCTTGTTCAGGTCAGGGCTCTCCGTGCTGGCGGGTTCCAATTTCTTTTGTGAATCGGCATTCGCTGCGCGCTGCTGCTGCAACTCTTTTTCCAGCTCTTGCGTGTTCTGCCGGATTGAGCTCTCCACTGCCTGAGCATTGCTCATGTCATTGCGCAGCCGCATATTGTCAAAAAGCAGATAGCCGGCAATAAAGAGCATCACAAACGCAGCCCCGGCAAACTGAAAGACTATGCGCCGCGGCGTGAACAGGCGTGAAAAGAAAGAACCTACGTCCGATGATTGATTTGCTTCTTTTGCGGCGTCGGCTTGAAAACGAAACAAGCCTTCCGCGAAGGCTACTTTGTCGCGCCGCTTTGGTGAAGACAAATAAAATGTATGGAAACGCCGGAGAGTATCGCCGTTCAGTTCAGAACGCACATAAGCGTCCACAAGCTCGTTTTCCGTTGCGCGCAGGCGCCAGGAGAAGTCATCATTAGTAATGCTCAATTCATCCAGGCGTTCGGCTTCCGCGGCTGGCAATGTGCCCAGCAGATATTGCATTAGCTGTGGGTCATTCGGATCGTGTTTGTCTGGGGGTGTCATCTCTCACTCACATAGATAAGACCAAAACAACAAAAACACTTCATTTTCTTCCGCAACACTCCTTCACGCATGTTTCAACTTTGCCACGGATGCGGCATGCTCGAATGCTTAGTGCATTGGCAGAAAGTCCAAGCTTTTCACTCAGTTGGCGTCGTCGCTGGATCTTTTCCTGTTGCTCTCCCTGATAGTACTCAAGGATCAATTCGCTGTCGCTGGAAGAGAGCTTTTTCAGGCAGCGGTCCAGACAGATGAGCATCTGTTCCTGGTTCGCAGAATCGCTGTCCGGGAAAGAAGGATTCGCTTCCAGGTCCGGCAAGCCAGCCGCAGAAATTTCCTCCAGGCTTACCTGATTGCGCTTACCGCCGCGGATATATTCCAGAAAAACAAACTTTGCCGTGACGTAACAATAGTGCGCTGGAGAGAGATCAGTGATTTCGCCTTTTTCCTGGAGCTTTTGTGCGACGCGGGCAAGCGTTTCGTCAGCCAGTTCGTCAGCACTCAGACAGTTTTTGCGGTCAAAATACGCGACCAGCCTGCGGCGCATTTCCAGATACTTTTCACCGTTGGAATCGACACCTTCTTCCAACCAGTGAAGAAATTGCTGAAATGAATTTTCAGTTGGCGTCCAATTCTTCAATTCCTGGGGCCTTTCAGACTGCGCTGTGCGCATTTTACACCTGAACCTGAATTAAACATTCCATTACGAATGGGCTATTTCGGCAGGTGAAAATTTGGTTACCAAGTCGGATTAAGGCTGTTTCTTAAGCAAACTGCTTGGCCGGAGCCGTTTCATGCATGAAAAGCCCTGCCAGAGCCACAACTACAAGCGCCTGCGGCGGCAATCCAGAGGGGAGCGCCGAGCCCGTGCGGTCCGCGACAACGCGGTGATGGCCGGGGCTAGTGTGCCGCCGATGTGTGACCATGGGGTTTTCTCCGCGCGGGCGATTGGCAAGTCCTTTAGAAGGAAAGCTTGGCTGAAAACTGTAACGTTCGCAGATTGAAGACCGTTCTTGGCGTGCTACCTGGCCGGTGGGACCGATGATGCCATCACCAAAAATGCGTTGGCGCCGGTTAGCAACTTGATTCATTAGATGGCATCCGTTTATCGTTCCTTCGGGCAATAATCGCGCAATCAGGAAAATACCTCCTTTAATATTAAGGATGGCACTATGTATACGACTCCGCTTATCAACGGCTCCCCAATTGAAGTTCCCGCAGCGTCCCTTACAGATGTGATCAATCCCGCGGACCAGAAACCATTTGCCAAAGTGTTCATGGCGCAGGCCGAACACATGCTTGCGGCGATTGACGCTGCGGATGCAGCAAAGAGCGCGTGGGGAAAAGCGCTAGCCGCCGAAAGAGAGTTGATCCTGCTGCATGCGGCCGATGTTCTGGAAAATTCGAGAACAGAGATGGTGGAGTTGTTGATTGGTGAAGCTGGTTCAACATTCGGCAAAGCACAGTTTGAAGTTTCATTCACGGTGAACATGCTGCGTGCTGTTGCCGGCGAAGCGCGCCGTATTCACGGTGATGTGCTGCCTTCCGATGTTCCCGGAATGATGTCATTCGCCATACGGCGGCCGTTAGGCGTCGTCGCAGGAATCGCGCCGTTCAATTTTCCGCTGGTTCTTGGCACGAAAAAGATTTGCCTTGCTTTGGCAGCGGGAAACACGTTTGTGCTGAAGCCATCAGAAGAAACTTCTCTCATCGGTTTGAAAATTGGAGAGATCTTTACCAAGTCAGGTTTGCCGAAAGGTGTATTGAATGTTGTTCCCGGCGATGGTCCTGCTTTGGGTTCAGTTTTGTTTTCTGATCCGCGCGTGCGGCTGGTGTCATTTACTGGATCCACTTCCGTGGGCAAGATTGTCGCAATGGAGTGCGCCAAGTACGGGAAGAAGTGCGTGCTCGAACTCGGCGGAAAAAGTCCGCTGGTTGTGCTGAAGGATGCTGATCTGGATTACGCGGTTTCCACGGCGTGCTTCGGCATCTTTATTCATCAGGGACAGATTTGCATGGCGGGGTCGCGCATTATTGTGGAAGCGCCGATTTATGATGCGTTCCTGGAAAAGTTTGCCGCAAAGGTAAAGACACTGCAGGTTGGCGATCCGCGCGATCCGCACACGGTGATTGGGCCGTTGATTCGTGGCTCACAGTGCCAGATGATCAGCGGCAAAATCAAGGAATCGGTTGCTGCCGGTGCGCGCGTGCTTGCCGGCGGCGGCTATACAGGAAATTTCTTCCAGCCAACCATCATTGCAGACGTGACTCCGGGCATGCCGGTTTTTAAAGATGAACTTTTTGGGCCAGCAGCGGCAGTGATCAAAGCAAAAAATGCGGATGATGCACTTGCCATGGCAAATGCCACTTCTTATGGACTCTCCTCGGCTGTTCTTACCAACGATCTGCAACTGGCGATGAAGTTTGCGATGGAGCTCGAAGCAGGAATGGTCCACATCAATGGCCCGACCGTTCATGATGAAGCTACAGTCCCGTTTGGCGGCGTGAAAGATTCAGGCAACGGACGCGAAGGCGGGCGCTGGTCCATGGATGAATTGACAGAGACTAAATGGGTAACCATCCAGATGGGGCAGCGAGCCTATCCTTTCTAACGTTCCTACTGTGCAATGGCCCAAAAGGTAAAAACTCAAATTGGAATTATTGGCGCCGGCCCTGCGGGGCTGAAAATTATTTTGGATTGCCATTTGATTCTGCGTAAGAGTATGCTTTGGCCAATCTGAATTTTAACTTCCTGAGATAGACTATTGAGTCCAAAGTACCAGTCATGCATCTATTCAGGCATGACAAATCTGCCGGAGTTCAACCTTGCCGATGCTGTTGCAGTTCTCAGTCATACTCCTGCATCACTGAATGCGCTGTTGCGTGGATTGCCTGAAATCTGGGTGCGCCGCAATGAGGGCAAAGATTCATGGAACGTGCATGACATTGTGGGGCATCTGGTCTTTGGTGAAATTACAGACTGGATCCCGAGAGCACGAATCATTCTTGAGTATGGAGAATCGCGGGCCTTTGATCGCTTTGATCGTCTTGCCCAGATGAAGGAAAAAGATGAAACCCTGGAGCAACGTCTCGACGAGTTCGCTCGCTTGCGCAAAGAAAACCTGGCGACCCTTCAGGCATGGAACTTGCAGCCAGAGGATTTCAAGCGGCGCGGAAAGCATCCGGAACTGGGAGTAGTGACGTTATCTGAGTTGCTGGCTACGTGGATTGTTCATGATCTTACTCACGTGCATCAACTGTCGCGTGTGATGTCCTATCAATATCGTGAGGCAGTTGGTCCGTGGAATGTGTATCTGGGAGTTCTGCAATGCGACGGGCATAGCGCCTAGAGTGGATTGAGCCGAACGCGCATTCACCTAAGAATGAAGCGTCCGGCTCATGATTGTTTAAGGCAGTGTTCTGCCTGTGGCTGCGTCCCAGAATGCGCATTTGTGATCGATGGCAAATGTGATCTCGTTCTGCGGCGTGGGTGGCACAAATGACTGCATTTCCTGATTCACAACGTTGAACGCATGCCAGTTCGGTGTGTTCCGCTGATTTGGATTTGCCTGGGTCGCGAATGTTGCCCAGTAATCCACCATGTTGCTGGCGAGCTGTTGCTGGTCGGCGTTGAGTGGCGGAGCTGGAATAGAAGGACGAATATCAAACAGGTACTGAAGCTCTGAGGCGTGGGACGCGCCATACGGGAAGCCGGCAAAGGGCAGAAAGTTCTGCGGAGCATTCTCGTCATTAAATTCGTAGGCGAACGTCGGCACAAATCTGGAGGTAAGCTCGCTGGCAAAACGCGCCGGGCAGGCGAAAATTGCATCTGTACCGAGCGCACCAAGCGCCAGCTCGGTGCTTTCCGTGGTTGTTCCCGGCGGATACAACGCAACGATTGGCGCAGTTGCTGCCACCGGAATGCCAAGCGTGGCGGCGATGACCTGCGGATAATTGGCAGGCGTGGGGATGATGCCGGCAAAAACATCATTGAGCGCGACGAATAAGCGCCATTCATCATGATTGCTGCCATTGATCAGCGGCACACGGTTAAATTCACCGCTTGTGAGCGCTGTATCAATCGATTGCGGAATCACCCTGTTATCAACATTCGTTACGTATCCAGCGGCGTTCTCTTTGGCCAGGATTTGTGCAACTGTAAGAGCGCGCAGGCATGCGGCAGTTTGATCTGTGCAGCCTTCGGCGGTGGCAAATGTTGTTCCTTGTGCTTCAGCGGTGGCCAGGCTTGGCAGACTAAGTTGATAGGCGCCGCTCTCTACGATTGCTCTCTCAAACAAGCCTTTGGCCGACGGTGAAACCAGATTGCTGAAAGTGCTGAGTCCACCAGCCGATTCACCGAAAATCGTTATGTTGCTGGGATCGCCACCAAACGCAGCGATATTTCTCTTCACCCATTGCAGGGCCAATTGCTGGTCCATGATGCCGTAATCACCCGAAGATGGCGCATGGTTTCTATCATTGCTGGATTCAGCTCCCTCTGCGCTTAACGCAGGATGAGCCAGGAAGCCCAGAGCGCCGAGCCGATAGTTGATGGTCACCACAACAACTCCCTGCCCGACCAGGCGCTGCGGGTTATAGTCATCGCTTTCGCCAACCACGAGCGCGCCGCCATGCATCCAGAACATCACTGGCAGTGGACCACCCGGGCCACGGGTTCCAAGTTGGCCAGATGAATCAGACCGTATGGGAGTAAATACATTAAGGAAAAGACAGTCTTCTGTTGTGCTGGGAAGACCGAATGGAGAAGCCGGTTGAGGGCAATGATTGGCAAACCGAATTGCATCCTGAATGCCGGCCGCACGCTCGGGCCGCACTGGAGGACGCCAGCGAAGATCTCCCACTGGAGCTTGCGCATAACGGATGCCCAGAAACTCATTCATGTTGGGCGCAGCCACACCGCGGAAGATTCCGTCTTCTGTAACCGCCAATGGGCCGGATTGGACCATGGCGTTGCTTGCTGCAACAATTGTTAGAAGACAAACCACAGTGAGAGGGTATGCCAAACGTGAAAACAGATTTTGTGAAGTAAATTTTTGCGTGAAGATCAAGGCGTTCTCCTTTCGAGGGTCCGGATGTTTCCGCAGTGCACCGAGGTGTTGGTGCAGCCCAGATGGAAACGGCGCTAATTATATTTCTGCTGAGGTTGCAGCGGTCCTTCTAAATTGGAATCCAACATCATTACTTTCATTAATGTTGAACGGCGGACTTCCACTCGTCATGATTGCTTTCGGCGAACCCAGGGGCGCTCTGCGCGATAGATGGGAGTAGCGGTAGGATTCTTGAGCGAAACGGAGATGAGCTTTCGCCTCTTTAGCAGTTTTATGGCGCTCTGCACTGCAGACTTTGATAGCCCTGTGTCTTCCGCCATGTCCTGGTAGCTAAGAGGTGCGGCTCTCTGTCCTGCCCCCAGGCTCCGTCTCCACACATGAAGATAAACAAGAAACGCTGACGGCCGCTTGTCATGCTCGGTAAGGTCGCGCATCAGCACGTCAAGAATGTAGCTGTCTAAAAGTAATTGCATAAAACTCGTTCTATTATCTTTATTACTACAGTTATTAATACTATAGTGATTCGAATTTGCTTTGCAAGACCCGGGCTCTCCGCCTACACTGTGCCTTGCAGGAGGATGTTTATGATCAAGGCGGTAAAGTTTGTGAGTATTCCGGTACGGGATCAGGACCAGGCAGTTAGCTTTTACACAGAGAAGCTTGGATTTCAGATACTGACTGACCAGCCATTCGATGGCAAGCAACGGTGGATCGAACTGCGAATCCCCGGCAGCGAGACCAAGATAGTTCTATTTACGCCAGATGGTCATGAAGACAGGATTGGTTCCTTCTCTAATGTGACGTTCATGACAGACGACATTGACGGCACATATAAGCAGTTGAAGGATCGCGGAGTTATATTTACGGCTCCTCCCACGAAGCAGCCCTGGGGCCAATACGCGGCTTTCCAGGATGTCGACGGCAATCAGTTTGTTCTTTCCACAAAATAACGCTGCGAGAAGAGGCGACTCTCACCAATGGCTTGCGGCAAATTGGTTTCCTGATTCTCTTCGCAGAGAATCAGAGTAGGGCAGTCTATTGGCGGCATGGCCGGCGCAAAAAATTAATTTCTCTGCACTCTTTACCAGAGGATTTGTAGGCTTCCCATCCCAGGTAAATCCACGTGGAACAAGAGCCCCTAGATCCAATCCATTTATTTTCTTACAGATAACCAACCCCCTGAAGGTCTTTAGGAACATTTGAGGATACCCTTAGGCAATCTTAAGTCCTCTTTGGGTCTAATGAATTGTGTGCAAGACCAAAGAGGCTTTATGGAAACAGTGCTCTACAGAAGTACGACAGAACAAGTGGTGGAAGCAATTCAAGTCCAGGATGACATGGAGATTCCGACGCCGAACGGCGTGGTGAAGGTCTCAGCGGGGGGCTGGCTGATTCTTGATGAGCACGGCAATTTGGGCTGCTGCTCAAACATGGATTTTCAGTGCACGTATGAAATAGCCGGCGATTCTGACCGAGATTCGGATTCTGAAGGTAAACCTTGCGGCTGCTAAATGCCCGCTCAAAAAGAGGATGTGCAGAAGTATGAACGTGGAAATTGAAGTGAAACAGCTACCGAACAAAACAGCCCGCGAGAAGTATGCGGCGCTAAAGAGCAGGCTTCGTTGGCGAATAGGTCGCGCCCAACGCGTTATCCGGGAAAGAACGGGAATCGAAAGAGATCCCTCTCCCGCAGTAAGGCAATAGTCTGGGATAAAAGCTCTTTATCCTGCCAGATTAATCGGTCTGATTGAGAAAAGGGGAATAATTATGACTCGCTCTAATATGGCAACTATAGTGAGTTTTATTGAGCAGGAGGATTCAAAAACGGTGCGCTATCGAAATATCAAGCCGCTAATTGTGGATGCAACGCAAGTGATTGGTCCAGCCGATTTTCCCACTTCCGGTGGAGTCCTGCACGCTTCTCCAGGCGATTGGGTAGTGCGTGATTCACAAGGGAACGTGAGAATTCATAATGACCTCTATTTCCGAAGTAACTATGCCCCGATGAGAAGTGCGGAGCCACTGGAACAGTTCCGCGAACAAAAGCCCTGTGGCTGTTGACCACAAGAATTTCTGGCGAGGCCTTCAGGATGCTGCCACGGAAACACAAGAGCCGAGAAAAACCGGCCCATCCGGCGCCTGTTCCGATACCATAATTGTCACGATTACTGTGAAGACAGGCGTCTGAAAATGCAGCCAGCCCGGTCTGCGGTTGTCTTCTCTTCACGCATGGGTGCGAGACGTGCGTCACCACGACGTCTGACAGAAATTGTGTCAGATCACCATTTGTTCTCACGTAAGAAATCCTGATTCCGGAATTCCCAAAATGTGTAATTTGCCTTTCCAGTTCACACATGGACTTGCTGATATGGAGCTCATATCACCGGTAGATTATTTAAAAAATTAGATTTTTAAGTTATCCGGAATGTTTTATCTATCCTGAACTGCTGTTTTCTGCTAAATTCCTTGGCCTATTAAATTCCAGATGTTTGATTGCCTGTTTCTTCCAAAATTGGAAGAGGTTAAAAGAAGATGAAGAGTTGCAGATAGTTGTACATAACTATGTACAAGCGCTTGAGAATGGTGTGAAATTATCCCCGAATTTTGTAAATCGCAAGAAACCCCTTTTAAGCCGCAGAAATTTTTTTGGGGTTCCGGAATTATCACCTTGATGGGCCGATAAACGACGAAACAAGCAGAGGAGAATAAGCTCAATGAGATGGTTAGAAAAACTGGGTTTTGTAGTTCTGGCCTCTGGAATGGCGTTAGGGCAAGCAACCGCACAAAATAGCGGCTCTGCAAGTTCTGACTCCGTTTCGGATGAGCTGAAGGCTTTGCGCGAAGCCATCAGTCAGCAACAACAACAAATCTCGCAACAACAACAACAGATCCAAACACTGCAACAACAATTAGAGAAGAAGGGTACGGTCGCTCAGCAGGCGCCGCCGCAGCAGCAACAGCAGGATGCTTCAACTAGCGCATCCAGTTCTTCCTCAACCAGCTCGTCCATGAAGACCCGCATGGTCGACGGCACGCCGCACGTCACGAATGCATCGTTGAATACGACTCCGGTTTCGGCCACCATGACTCAGGAAGTGGAGAAGAAGGAATCTCCGCTTTCGTTCCGCATTGGCGGCACGGAATTTACGCCCGGCGGGTTTGTGGATTTTGAAAACATTTACCGCAGCACGAATACGGGACAGAACATTGCCACTTCGTTCGGCACTATTCCTTTCAACAACACAGCTACAGGCCAATTGAGTGAATTCCGCTCCACCGGCCAGTATTCGCGCTTCAACATGAAGATTGCCGGTAAATATGGCCTGAACAACATCACGGGCTACTTTGAAGGTGACTTTAACGGCAACGATGCCAACAACGTGTTCTTTACATCCAACCCGCACACTACGCGTGTTCGCCTGGCGTGGGTTGACTTCAGGCGCGGCAACTGGGAAGTTCTGGCTGGACAAACCTGGGGCTTGCAGACGCCCAACCGTGTAGGCCTCTCACCCAACCCGGCTGATGTCTTTGTGCCAATTATTGAAGATGCCCAGACCCACGTTGGATTGCCCTATACACGCGCAGCGGAATTGCGCGTCAACTATCATTTCAGTGACCACTTCCAGTGGGCCGTTGCTATGCAGAACCCAGACCAGTTTCAGGGTGCTAACATAGTTGGGTTCCCTGCTGCGTTTCCTGCCACTTCGCAGGCCCAGTTGGATTCGGGCGCAGCAATCACCGCGCCAAACTTGTTCCCAGATATCCATACCAAGATGGCATGGGACAGCGATATGGGCGGCAAGCATATGCACTTTGAGGCTGGCGGCATCGTAACGTCAGTGAAAACAACGAGCCAGCTGGGGACCATTGCAGGTACACCGGCAGCGATTACCTTCGCTGGCCCATTCGAAAAACACACCAGCATCGGTGGCGGTTTCGAAGGTGCGTTCAATCTGGAACTGTTTAAGGGCTTCCGCTTTGTGGCTAACGGCATCTACGGTGATGGCATTGGCCGTTATCTTATCGGATTGGCTCCGCAGACTGTTATCGTTCCAATCGCAACTGGCCCGAACACTTTCACGACTGACAATTCCCTGGTCCATTCAGGCGGCGGTATCGGCGGCATAGAAACGACTATACATAAGAGCCAATTTGGCTTCTACTACGGCGGCTTTTATGCTCAACGTGATGCTTTCGCGGATATTTCATCAACTGCGGCAACCAAACCGATTATCGGCTTTGGTGGCATTGGGCAGACCACTCCTGCCGCTAACGTAGCTAACCGCGCGATTCAGGAAGGCACCATCGCATGGACCCAGACGTTCTGGAAGAACCCGCAGTACGGCGCAGTGCTGCTGGTTACCCAGGCTTCTTACGTGACGCGTGCACCATGGTTCGTGGCTGTAAACACACCCAAGAACGCTCACTTGACGATGGGCTATGTCAGCTTGAAGTACGTGCTGCCGTAAGCTATCCATTGATCTAAACAAAGGGCGCCGAAGTTAAATCCGGCGCCTTTTTTCTTTTTGTCCATTACGTTCACGAACCCCTTTAAAATTTTCCGGAACCTTTTTCCATCCTGGCCGTATATATCCTTAACTGCGACATATCGCAGTCCACTATATGGCAAACCAACCGTCAGTCAGTGAATTGAAAAAAGGCAGCGCCGAGCTGCTCATCTTGTCTCTGGTGGAGGCGCGGGCACGGCATGGGTACGAGATCAGCAAGATGATTGTGGCCCGTTCCGCGGGCGATCTCCGGTTCAACGCGGCTTCGCTCTATCCGTTGCTTTACCGGCTGGAACAACGAGGATGGATTGAAGGCCGCTGGGTGGAAAAGGCAAACCAGCGCAAGCGGCGCTATTACCGGATTACCACTGCGGGCAAGAAGGTCCTGCGCGAGAAACGCACAACCTGGCAGGCGTTTGTGACTGCCGTTAACCGAGTTACGGGGGTGGAGAATGCCTGACTGGAATCCAGAAATTCAGCGCCGTCTGTCGCCGATGCGGCTCTCGCCAACACATGAGGTTTCTGTGGCAGAAGAGCTCGCTCAACACCTGGACGACCATTATCAGGAACTGATTGGTAGCGGCACATCTGCCGAGGAAGCCCGCAGCGCGGCACTGGCGGGACTTGATCGCCATGAGCTGCTGCGCGAATTGCAGCAGTTAGGACGGGAGAAGAACTGGGAGCCGGTAACACCTGCGCGTTCGGACACGAGCCTCTTCTCCGGTTTAGGCGGCGACCTGCGTTACACGGCTCGCGTTTTACGCAAGGCTCCGGGGTTCAGCATGTTTGCCGTGCTCACGATTGCCATTGGCATCGCCGCGAACACTGCCATTTTCAGCATCATCAACAGTCTGTTTTTGCATCCCCCGGGAGTTACTGATAGTGATCGGCTGATGGCCGTCCGAGCGAAATACGAAAATCTCAATCTGAAAAACATTGACGTTTCATTGACGGATTTCGCAGATGTCCGCGACAGCAAGCAGGTGTTCAGCTCTGCAGCAGCGATGCAGCTAACAAATTTCAATTACACCGCCGGTACTTTGGTGGAGCGGGTGCCAGGTGCGCAGGTAACGTGGAACTGGTTTGACACCTTCGGTGCACATGCAATGCTGGGCCGTACGTTTACTCAATCTGAAGACGTGCCCGGGGCGAACCACGAGGTTGTGCTTTCGTACACGGCGTGGGAGCGGCTGTTTGGCAAGGACCAGTCGATCGTCGGCAAGAGCATGCTGCTGAACCGCCAGTCATACCGGGTGGTAGGCGTAATGGATCGGGACTTCAATTGGCCGGCGCAGTCAGAAATCTGGATGCCCTTAGGGTTGGCCCCGAAAGAATTCGGGCCGGAAAATCGTTTCAACGAAAGTTATGTTGCGGTGGCGCGGCTGGCGCCTGGCGTATCTCGCCACCAGGCGGAAGCCTATGCCGGAGTTCTGAACCAGCGAGTCACATCGAGCTCTGACGATTATGGCAAGTATGCACGCAGTTCGAAGTGGGGTATTTTCCTGATGCCGTTTTCGGAGTTGATCTACGGCGACCTGAGAATGCCGTTGATGGTTCTGGCGGGCAGCGTGGGCTTTGTGCTGCTGATCTGCTGCGCCAACGTCGCGGGACTGATGCTGACGAAATCGTCCGGTCGCGCCAAGGAGCTCACGATTCGGGTTGCGTTAGGAGCACGGCGCGGACACCTTGTGCGCCAGGTATTTGTTGAAAGCGTGTTCATCGCCACGTGCGGGACAGCGGTGGGAATCGCTTTGGCTGTACTGGCTGTGCGGAATGCCGCTTTGATTGCTCCGGAAGGAAGCATTGGCAATTTGGTGGCTCCAATAGACCGGTCCGTATTGCTCTTCAGTATTGCGGCCGGCATGATGTCTGCACTTCTGTTTGGACTGGCGCCTGCGTGGATGATCGCGGGTGCGAAGACCTTCGCGATGCTGAAAGAAGGCGGACGCTCGGGGACGTCGAGTAAAGGCCGCCAGCGAGTGCGCTCTGCGCTGGTCATAGGTGAAGTGGGGCTGGCACTGGTTCTGCTGGTGGGAGCTGGACTCTTCTTAAAGAGCTTGATCCACACACAGCAACTTAGCCCGGGCTTTGACGCACAAGGCGTAATGACCGGCGCGGTGACGCTTGACGCGATGGCGTATGACAAGCCCGAAAGGCGACAGGCGTTCTATACAGCTTTAACTCAGAACCTGGCATCGCAGCCCGGAATCATCGCGGCGGGAGCAGCGATTGGAATGCCATTCAGCAACATGGGAGGCGCCTCAAGTTTCAGCATTGAAGGACGCCATCTGGCGCCGGGCGATCCGGGACCGCACAGCGACCTTGCTGCAGTCACAGCGGGTTATTTCCGCGCGTTAAGCATTCCACTGCGAGCTGGGCGCTATTTCACGGAACAAGATCGGTTGGGCGCAGAACCGGTGGCAGTCATCGACGAGATCCTTGCTAAACAGTATTGGCCGGGACAGGACCCGCTTGGCGCGCGAATAAAGAACGGACAAGACTGGACGCGCATTGTTGGCATCGTGGCCCATGTGAACCGTTCATCACTGGCGGCAGATAGTGGTAAGGGGCTTGCATACTATTCGCTGCAACAGATTTCGAATCCAGACGTAAACCTGGCTGTGCGCACATCAGGGGACCCGGAAGCGATGAGTGCGGCAATTCGCGAAGCGGTAAAAGCTGCCGACCCGTCAAATGCGGCGGTCTATGACCTGAAACCCATGAGCGAACTTGTAGCGGCGTCATTGGGACCGCGGCGTTTTGCGGTTACCATGCTTCTGGCCTTCGCCGCGATGGCACTGCTGCTGGCAGCGATTGGACTTTATGGAGTGATCAGCTACTCGGTAGCGCAGCGCACACAAGAAATCGGAGTGCGCATGGCGTTGGGTGCGCGGCTCACGCAGGTGATGTGGCTGGTGCTGTCGCAATCGTTGCGGATGGTGTTGTCGGGAGTAGCAATCGGATTGATGGCATCACTGGCGCTGGCCCGTCTGCTGCAATCGGAGCTGATTCAAGTCAGCGCATTTGACCCACTTACATTTGCGGGAATGTGTGCGGTCTTAGTTGCTGTAACGCTGGCTGCTACTTATTTGCCGGCAAGGCGGGCGGCAAAAGTGGATCCCATGGTTGCGCTGCGGCACGAGTAATACCCTCGGTACAGATAGCGCCATCTGGAGACGGACTAAGATCCGTCCTAAAACGCGGCCTGATTTGGGTGGGGGCAGCTTGCCACGGAGAATCGCTCTCTCATTTGAGCAGAAAAAAACCGGGCGCTAAGCCCGGCCCGCCATTGGCGATTTTGAAGATAGACAAAAACAGTTAGGATTTTTACGTTCAATTGTTCAGTCGTCCCTCCTTTTCATGGCCAAGTCCCGTGTGTGGCCAGCATTTTGAAATGTGCCCATCCGCTCAATCGCGGAAAGCCAGGATCCAGTTCCATGAAGAGGCTCTGGTATTCCCAGGACAGCACTGGTCTTGAGCAGTACTCTCCCGGAGACACCGAAGGTCAACCAGTAAATTTCAGACATGGCTTGAGGCCTTGCCCTATTTGCATAGCTTGATGAGCCGCGGTTACCTGAATCAAGATTGTTTTGTTATAAGGTCGTCGGGATCAGATAGAGACTGCTGTTTGGGTTTTGCAGAACTTGATCATGCCTGTGCGATAACTTGCACTGGCAGCTCAAATGGTTTTGCCAAAGCATGGCAAATTGTTCTTGCAAAAATCCTTTGATCGCGACGATTGAGAGAAATGCGGAGATCAGAGCCGAAGAGGTAAATCTTGTTGCAGTGAGCTTGTATTCAAAAGAGGCAGAGAATGAGTGGAGAAAGCCGTCAGAGGAGGCGTTGTCGCCTGCAAATCTTTCTGCCGGATTGTCTCAGCCTGAACATGCCTGGTTGGAAGATGAGTATTCTTCTTAACGGGGGCAATCAAATTCATTTCCACCGTAACCGGAGGAGTGTCTTCGTCATTATCAGCGTCATAGGAAACAGATACCAGGTTGGCTACCCCTGCCAGCAGGAGCATCAATCCCAGTACAGCGCCGCGAAAACATTTATGAAAAATCTTCCACATATACGCTTTTCAGAGTCGAACCTGTATTCAGGTGCACTCTTTACCGCCAGAGCATGGCTGCTTTAGGTTAACAAATGATTAAACTAGCATTAGATTCTCTAATCTGTGTATCAACGTTGTCTGCGTTGAACACAGTACTAGCGGTGTAGTTTTATTCGCTTAATATTAATGACTGCAAAAATATGATTTGTGATTCGCAGTTTGCAGTTTATGAATGTTAAATAATTTATGTCACAACGACTTGTAGCCAGATTGAGAAATCTAATAATCGCTTAATGCCGCTTTAATCTAGGAATGTGAATCTTCCCCACGCCGGAGAATCGCGAGTTCTGAATCGCGATCTACCACGCGGATTGGGGATACATGGTTTCGCTGAAACAAAAATCGGTTCTGAGCGCTATGCTCAGTCTCGCTCTCCTTCTACTCGGGGGAGTGAACCTGTTTTCCGTTTCAGTGGACAATGATGGTGACGATGACACTCCACCAATCACGGTAGAGTTCAGTTTTCTCGGATCTGCCAAGAAAGCGATCCAGGCTGAGAAACACGAATCGCTCGATAGCAAGATTCATTCTGCACAGAGCAAACTGTCACAGAACCAGCCAGCATTCCTCGATGGCCATGCTTTCTCTGGCCTTCCAACAATCTCTTCTCCAATTGTTGTACCTCTAAGAACCTAGCACTCCGCATTATCCCTGAGCCGTCGTGGCTCTATTTTCGTCTTGTGCACAAGTTTGTCTGCTCAAGGGCGAATAGCGCAACGATCCGCGTTCAGTCGCACTCTTTTTCACCACAAAACGGCCAGTAGTTATCACTCAGTGGGATTTGCCTGGCTTTATTGCGAGTGAATGCGCGTGCGGAATCTGTAATCAGACAGTCGACGAAATCCAAAAACACAAATATTGAACCCACTCACTCCAAGTGGCTGGAAGGAGTTCGATCAAAATGAAGCGGTATGAGCATGCATCTGCAACTTCCACAACAGGCAGGACTCTCCGGGGCCGCCTTCGAAAGCCCGTAAGAAAGCAGCGGGCCAAGCGCGCGAAATCCATGCTTCCGGTGAATTTCGCGCGCATCGCGGCTTGCGTGATAGCAACCGTCTTTGCGCTTGGGTACTACAGCTATGTGCGAGCGCAAGAAGGTAACCATCCGGGAACAATGGTAATTCCACTGCGCCCGCTGACTTCGCTTTCAAGCGTACCCGTTCCGCCGATTTTCGGTGTGGAAGGCATCGTGGCCAACCAGAGCGCAGCGGTTCAACTGGGCAAAGCATTGTTCTGGGACATGCAAGCGGGCAGCGATGACACGCAGGCATGCGCCAGTTGTCATTTCAATGCCGGCGCGGACAGCCGTCCAGCAAACATTGTGAACCCGGGACAGGCGAGCGGTGACAACACCTTTCAAATGGGACCACAGGTGAATGGCGCCAATGGTCCTAATTACATTCCCCGGCCGGGTAACCCGAATGCCGGTTTCGGTGGATATCATGATGGGGATTTTCCTTTCCACAAGCTGGCAAATACTGACGATCGAACCAGCGTTGTTTCTGACCTCAACGATGTTGCAGGATCAGCCGGTGTCTTTTCCACCCAAATGGGCAGCATAGTTGTGGGCCGGATCGCTGGAGATGGCTCCCTTAGTCCTGACAGGAATGGTGGGAACAAAATTATCGTTGGGGGTCGCAACGACGCCGGCGCTCCTGGCATATCCCGCAACCCTTCCGGTGTCAATAGCCGCCCAAACCCAACCAATAAAAATTTGGTAACGCATTATCCCGGCAACAATGACAACGCCGTCAATCCCGTGGTTGGCACAGCACCGGGCAACATTACCAGCGTCGAGAGCACGATCTCAATGAGCGATCCAGTGTTCTCTTATCCGGATCCAGCCGCGGCAGGAAAAACGATCAATACCCGGCAGGTGACGGGGCGCAACACACCCAGTGTTGTGAACGCTGTGTTCAACTTTCGCAACTTCTGGGACGGCCGCGCGCAGAATATCTGCAACGGAAACAACCCTTTTGGCACACGCGATAAAGACCCACATCTTCTCGTAGTAAGCGATGACGGAAAACTTTCAAGCGCCTTTGTGGCGATGAAGAACTCAGCACTTTGCTCGCAAGCCCTGGGCCCAATCCTGAGCTCGGTGGAAATGTCGGCGCAGAACCGTGACTTTCATCAAGTGGGCAAGAAGCTACTCGCGCGCAAGCCGCTGGCCAAGCAACTGGTGAATGCAAGTGACAGCGTACTCGGCGTGCTTTCAAGCGCTCCAAATTCCGGGCTCAATACCACCTATACCGAGATGATCAAGAAGGCGTTCGCGCCAGAGTGGTGGCAATTTGCGCGTCATATCTGCCTCGGCGCAGATGGCGGCACGGTCGCGACGGTTGACCCTACTCTCACGAGCTGCCCGTCGAACACCTCCGAGTATTCACAGATGGAATACAACTTCTCTCTGTTCTGGGGCGTAGCGATCCAGATGTATGAAAGCACGCTGATCGCCGACGGCACTCCGCTAGACCGTTACCTTGAACAGCAGCAGACGTTCTCACTGATTGGGGATAGCCGCCAGCAGCAGTTCACGATCCAGCTGAAACCAAACATTGATCCGTTCACTGTTTCTGTCATCGAACTGAATCCGCATAACGACTTCAGCGATGCAGATGTTTATGCCTTTGACGATGGTTACGGTGGAGTGGTTGGTGAAGGTCTTACACAAGCCAACATTGATTACGCAAGCGGAAAGCTGACCATTTACTTTGACATTCCACCCAAGGCGGCATTCCCGATCAAGATCAACTACTCCGTTGGTCCAACACCAATGACGCAAGGCCAGCTACGCGGCCTGCTGCTTTTCCAGACAAAGGGACGTTGCGTTGTCTGCCACGGTGGTCCGGAGCTTTCGAACGCCGCGGTGGATACGGTTACCCCGAATCCAGTTGAGCGCATGGTAATGGGTGATCTTGGCGTTCGCGTCTATGACACCGGCTATTACCACATTGGAGTTCGCCCTGGGGCGGAAGATGCCGGTCTGGCAGGGACCGATCCTGTTGCCAAGATGCCTCTATCGCAAGCTGAGTTCCTGCGCCAGCGCGTTTGCAGCGAACCGGGCTTGACCTTCATGGTGCCGGGACGCCCCGGTGACGGTATTGCGCAAGCGCCTTTGAATTGCGGCGATGACATTGCGCGTACCGGCTTCCTTAAGGCTCCGCAGTTGCGCAACGTTGCTCTGACTGCTCCTTACTTTCACAACGGCAGCCAACTCACGCTGGAGCAGGTGGTGGAGTTCTACAACCGCGGTGGTGATTTCAACCAGGGTACTGAGCTCTCCATCATGGACCCTGACATTGATCGGATAGGTCTGACTTTGCAAGAAAAGAAAGACCTGGTGGATTTCCTTCGTTACGCTCTCACGGATCCACGCACCGTGGCGCAGTCGGCTCCATTCGATCATCCCGAACTCACGTTGCCCAACGGACACGCGGCAGGTGCCAATGGCTACCCGGTGCAGAGCGATCCGCACCATCCGGGCCAGGCGATCGATAACCAGATGCATCTTCCGGCCACCGGAGCCAAAGGCGGCAGTCCGATACCAACTTATCTCGAAAATCTTGTGGGGGTGAGAAATGTGCGCCCCAACTAGTGATTCAGTGAATCGTCGTTTTCAACTGCCTCACGCAGTGCAACTACTGCCAGCAGGCAAACAGCAAGATCACAGCAGTACAAAATTCCGGGAAAGAAACAGTCAGACGGAAGGAGTTTTCAAAATGAGAGGAAACAAGAACATCTTCAGGACAGCGGGCATTGTACTGCTTCTGGTGGTGGCGTTTGCCACTGTATCAAGGGCGCAGTTCGTTGCACCGGCGGTTCCTCCCACGCCAGCGACAGTCCCTGCGTACCAAACCATACCGGCTGGATTTGAGATGACCGGATTCATCCAGTCCGCATCGGTTGACCAGCTCTGCATTCCCAACTCAAACCCGCCCAAGCCGGACGGCTGCAAGACTTCAGGCGGCTGGATCCAGGTAGATGGCATGACGATTCGTGTGCCAGCCAACACAGTTGTGGAATTTCCTGCCAACACCATTACCTGGGAAGAAGTCTTCGAATTCAATCCCACTGGCGTTGCCGGCGAAACCGGCATGGCACTGGCGGACACAACGCGTCTTCCGGGTACTTATGAAGCCACGATTCAGGGAAACATTGTCAACGGGCAATATATCTCCGGACTGATCTTCCTTTCACAGCAATCGCTGATGGGATTCCAGGGATTTATTGAAGGCTTTGACTATGTCAACGGAATCGCCTTCGTAAACGGATACCGCGTGCAGATCAATGATCCGGCAAGCAAGTTCAGCACTGGCTATTCAGGCTGGAGCAATGCAGTTACGGCCACCAACCCGACTGGCGCTTCGTTCCCGCAGGACCAGCGCTTCTCTATCGACGAGAACAACCCGACCATCAAGAGCGAAACAGCTTTTCCGCTCTGCATTCCTCGCGTCGATCCACTGATCGCGGACGATCCGCTGTGTCCACGAGCCAACCGCCCGAATGATGGCCTGGGGGGCAAGCTGCGCATCTTTACCATGGACCCACTCATTGATCCGGCAACCGGACAGCCGCCGACAGGTTACAACGGCGATCCGCTCCAGCCGCCTACAAATCCTTCAGTGTTCGCTCCTCTCGCAGTTGGCGATTGGGTGGATATCGGTGGCGAAATTCTTCTCGATAGCAACAATGCACCCTACATTCTTGCGCACACGATTACCGGAAACCTTGGCATTTACACCTTCCCGGGCAGCGATCCGGCGTATGTCGCGATCGATGTCCTTCTACAGGGAACTGGTGGCGTGGCAAATCCTGCCTTCCCTGCAGAAGCCGGAATTCGTACCCGAGTGGAAGGTTTCACCACTGACGACAGCCGCAACGTGGATGTTTACGCGATTGATATCGACTGCAATGGTAAACAGACTCCGCGTGTTCCATTCTGGGTGTCGAGTTTCCCTGTCGATCCCGGACCGCCGGTGGGTGCGGTAAGAGGCCGTTGGCGCTGGCGCCCGAACGGTGGCAATTTCCTGCCGCCGGCTATGGTGATTGGCGCTCGTGTCTCGGGTGGTGCGCTGGCAGTCGCCAACCCAACTCTGAACATTCTTACGGAGCAATATCAGGCGCCGAACTTCGAGTTCATCTTCGCGGAGAATCTCGGCATTGGTAATCCTCCGGTCACATTCAACTTCAGTGATATTCCTTTCCTTGTAAACGGGATTGGTCCCTGGCCACCGGCGGACAACATTCTGCAAGGCGCGGTTACAAATCCAAACGGGTTCTCCAATCAGGTCATTGGCCAGTTGAGTCCTTTCCCGGATGCAGTTCTTCCAGTCTCGAGTTGCGCTACGACCGGCGTCACAGCCACTGCGACTGCAGTGGGAAGCTTCTCGCCTGCTCCGGGTCCGGTTTCCACCGGCACTGTAGTCACGCTCAGCTCAGCTGGCAGCAATCCGGTGAATGGGCCGTTCCGGTGGCAGCAAATCGTCAATCCTGGAGATCCGCTTGTCACCATCACGAATGCAACCAGCGCGACCGCAACGTTCGTTGCTCCTGTTGTCGCTTCACCCACAACACTCACATTCCAACTCACGGTTGGCGGCAATAACACTACGCTTCCGGCAATCGCAAACGTCCTGGTTCCAGTAGCCACGGCACCTCCGGGAACGCCTCCGGCGGTGACGGCTACTTCTGCTCCAGCAAACCCTGTGGCCAGCGGTGCAGCAGTCACACTCACTGCTTCATCCATCGATCCTGCAGGCGGTCCGGTAACGTACACATGGACTGCTCCTGCCGGCATCGTGCTTGTTCCAGGCGCTGCTGACGGTTCTATCCAAACCTTCACAGCTCCAGTAATTCCACAGCTTGCTGGTCAACAGTCGTTCGTCTTCACCGTGAACGCAACCAGCGCGGCTTCCGGATTGACTGGCACAACAACCGTGACTGTCGTTGTGAATCCTGCGACGGATACAGTCACGATCACCTCGGTCGTTTATCGCCAGGCAAAAGCGCGCCTGATCATCAACGTAACCGATCTCACTCCAAACGTAGTTCTGACTACCACTCTGGATGTAATCAACCAGGGCACAGGACTGCCGTGGACTGGCGTAATGGGTCCCGCGATTCCTGCAGCACCAGGAACTTACTCCATTACCTTCTCGAACATCACCGCGCCGAACCTGGTGACCGTTACCTCCAGCGGCGGTGGCTCAGCCACTTCGGGCATCACGCTCTTGCGGCAATAACTCAACGGCTGCCGGATTCTTTCGTCCGGCAGCCATTTACCACCTAAGGAGAAAGGATTTTTACATGAACTGTGCACCTTCGCGGTCCCCCAGCAAGAGTATGGTTCCACCTGTTGCCGAAGTTACCGCTCGCAAATTCGGCACAAGCACGGAGATCATCTTCGCCATTGTGGCCGCTTTCCTCCTCATCGGCAGCGCGTATGCTTCGCCGGGTACGCTTGTCGCAAATGGGCTTAACCAGCCCCAGGGCGCCATTCGCTGGAATGGAAGTGTCTGGGTTTCTGATATTGCGAACGGCTTCTGCCGCATTGATGCTGGCGCAATCAACCTTGCCACCTGTTTCCTTTCTGGCAATGGCCAGCCTGAATTGGTTGGCAATAACGTATACATCGGCGATCAGACTGGAGCTACTGGAGTTTGGCGACTGACGATGAATGCTGTCACGTCGACCATTGATTCGACTCTTCTGCTCGCGCCGAATGCAGGCTTGGCCGCGAACCAGCCGATTGGCGCCGCCATGGGCCCTGACGGCAAGCTGTATATCTCGTTCATTCGCGTAGGCGATATTCGCCGCATCACGAACCCTGCTGGTGCTCCTCTCACGCAGGCTGTTGAATCTGTGGGCAAGGTGGCAAGCGGTCGTGGTCCAGGTGGTGGCATGGCGTTCGTGAACAATGATCTCTTTGTTGCAGATACTGGCTCAATTGGATTGGAGCGCTTTGCCAATGCCGCATCCTGCCGCGGCAACTGTAACGGAACACCACTGTTCGGCGTGCTCGGTATCTCCAACGGCCTTGCCTCTGACCATGTGCGCTACCTGTACATGGAAAATGGAACGCGTGTCCTTCGTTATGACGCGAAAACCACAAACTCCGTGGTGATCTATTCGCAGAATGGCACCCAGGGTGGCGTTACTTTTGGATACGGTCAGATTTTCGGCGTGAGTTATGATGCGCCGACTGGCGATGTTTTCGTTGGTGGCGACCCCACACCTCCCGGCGGCGCCACCACGAACATCGGCTCACTGTATGTTGTTACTGCGCCCAATACGACTGAGGGTATTGTTAACACGCAGTTCGGACCGCCCGCTCCCGTACCTTCACCAACTCCCATACCCGGCGCTGCCAAGACCGGATCGCTCTTTGCTGCTGGCATCGCTAATCCTCATGGCTTGCTATGGCTTGGCACGCACGCATGGGTTTCTGATCTTACAGGTGGTTTCTGTCGCATTGACTCCGGTAGTCCTGGTGTTACAGCGCTCAGCAACTGCTTCAAACCAACGGCAACATTTGTTCCCGGACAAGCTTCCTTTGATCCGGCCACCAGCAACATCTACATTCCGGATGCAGCTACAGCAAGCTCTGGAATCTACAGAGTCCTATTTGTTTCTGCCACAGAGACGCTGGGTGCAGCGACAAATCTTGGCAATGGCAATCTACAACCGACCGCTGTTGCTGCTGGCCCCGATGGCTCGCTCTATATCGGTTCGCGACCCAACGGAAATATCAACAAGATAACCACACCAGCAACCACACCAGCAGCTCCGGTGAGAATCGCAACCACATCGGATGGTCTTGGCGTCAGGGGAATGATCTTTGTCGCGAACGATCTCTATCTCGCTGAGACCGTGAATGTGACAGTGATCATCCGCGCTTCGCCCAGCCTCACTAAAGGCAAAGGCGTCATCGTAGGCCCATCCATTGCCAGGGGAGTACCTCCTGTTCTTAACGTAACCAATCCACTGTCAATTACCGCTGACCTCTCTGTTCCTGGATTCCCTGTGCTGTTTATCGGGAGCGATCCTGGCGGACTGGGCACGCTCGGCCAGGTTGATAAGTGGAACATCGTGCTGTCACAGGACACTCTGTGGGCTGACTCCGGAAACATCGGGGCGGTTCTGACTCCATTCAGCAATCCTGCGGGGCTCGCCATGGCTCCCGGCGGAGTGCTTTATGTAGCAGATGATCCAAGCGTAACCGCTGCCGGCACAACCGCAGCTCCCGGCCAGGGTCACGTGTACCAGGTGGGACCGTAATTGAACTTGCCTTCAGCCAAACGCGCTTGGCTGAGGCTTGCAGGAGGCTGGTGTGATAAAACGCATCAGCCTCCTAAGTTTCAAATCGCAAAAATAGTTGGCGGTAATAAACTCCGGGCCGCTGTAAACAACAACCCTTTCCCCCGCTAACCGACATTTTCCAGGGAGGCATATCCAACATGAGCCGAACTTTGCAGATATTTGCTTTAGCCATACTTATTTTTTCCGTGACCGCATTGCAAGCGCAGAAACGTGGTACTCCGCCCAACTCCATCTCGCCTGGCCGCAGTAGCTTACATAGCTCCGAGCCGGTTAGCCGCGTGCCCGCGCCTACTGCTTCTTCGAGTGCAGCAGCTACCAACGTCCCGCAGGCAAATGCTGGCGCAAGCTCTGCGATGCAGGCAGTCGCCTCGCCCGCCACTATGCCGCCTAAGCCGGTGACCGATGTTCCCGAGAACGCAACCGTCATTACCTTGCACGGTCTCTGCTTCAGTGACGCCAGCAACGCTGGCGGCGAAAAATCCAACGATCCCAGAGCCAGTGACACCAAGACCTGCTCCATGACTGTTTCCCGCGACCAGTTTGAGGATGTGCTCTCGGCCGTCAGCCTGGGAGGCCAGTCTTTTACCGCTGGCGCGATTCGCAATGTTGCCGATACTTATGTCCAGAATTTGGTTCTTGCAGATGCCGCGCTCAAGTCCGGTGTCGATAAAGATCCTCGTGTGCAAAAACTTTTGGAACTCGTGCGTACGCGTACCCTTGCGGACGCTTACCGTCACGCCGCGGAAGAGAAATACCGCAACCCTTCGCCAGAGGAAATCGAGAAGTATTATCACGCCAACATCCCAAGGTATGAGGCAGTAAAAACAGAGCGCATTCTCATTCCCAAATTCAATCCCAAATCGCCGAAAGACGACGAATTCCTCAAGAAGGCGGAGGCGCTTGCCCATGAACTTCATGATCGCGCCGCTAAAGGCGAAGCAGCTGACAAGCTGCAAAACGAAGCCTTCATTAGGCTCGGCATTCCGGCTCCAGCATTCCTTCCTGAAAACGGTCTGCGCCGCCGCGCCAGTTTCCCGGTTCCTGATATTGAGCGTGATGTGTTTGCTCTGAAGCCTGGTGAAGTCACCAAAGTCGAGAATGAAAGCAGCGGCTTTACCATCTATCGCCTCATCACCAGAGACACATGGACGATTGAGCAAGTACGGGGAGAAATTGTTCGTGACATTTTTCGCCAGAAGATGGAAGCCGATGTCAAAGGCGCGTTCCAGTCTGTTAAGTCTGATATGAACCAGCAATACTTTGGGCCGGCTGTCACGGCCCAGCCGCTTACGCTACCTGTCTCGAATACCGGTAAAAACTCTGCTTCCACCGCGCATGGCCCACGAGTTCAGTCCACGCACAGCACCAAGCTTCCACCGGCCGCTTCCAGTTCCACACAGCCCGCAAACTCCACGCCTAAATAGATCTACTCACAACATGGCGGACGTATCTTGAAAGACGTCCGCCTGTTTTCCTGGGGAGGTAAAGGCGTGCGGGATAAATTCGCATCCGTCTGTGATAGGGGTGTAGACTTTGAAGTGATCGAAGAAAACCAGCGCGGCTTGCCGAGTCGTGCACTCCAGTTCCGGCTAAAGCAGTTTCTGCTTTGTCAATTGAAGGCTCGGATGAACGATCAACAAAAGAAAGAAGTGCGAGATCAGGAGATCCGCGCCGCACTAAATCAGCATTGGGCGGCGTCCGATGCCAACGATTTTGAAACCGAGCACCGCATCTATCACGAGGACGCGGTGCTGGAATACCCGCAGTCAGGCGAGCGAACCCGCGGCAGGCGCAACATACAGAACCAACGCGCAAGTCAGCCAAACAAAAAACGGTTCACCGTCCGACGAATCATTGGTTGCGGCGATCTTTGGGTCACCGAATTCATCCTGACATATGACGGCAAGCCGTCCTACACCGTGAGCATCATGGAGTTCAGGGGTGAAAAGGTTGCGCGCGAAACACAGTACTTTGCGGACCCATTCGTGGCTCCCGCGTCGCGCGCTCAATGGGTGGAACGGATGGACACATAATGCCGAGGCGTAGGAAATTGCTTGCCGAAGTATTGCGCGATACCTTGAGGCCTTGCTTCCCTCGCCAGGCTTAGCCCGCAGAAGGTACGAACACGAGAATTAGAATCAGCAAATGAGCACTGTTTATTGGAAAGGAGTCGTCAATGAGCAGCGTCGAAGTCGAACAAAAGAGCTATGAGATGCCCCCGAAAGAAGGGATCAGCATCGCGCATTTTCTCACCGTCGCAGACATCGAGCGATCAGCTCGCTATTACGAAAAGGTCTTCGGCGCTCGCATTCTGAGCATGGGTGACGGTAACGCGCCTGCGTACCTTCAGCTTGCGAATATCTGGATGATTCTGAACGTTGGGGGCGGGCCGACCCCGGATAAGCCGGCAGTAACGCTCAGTGTCCCCGAACCGAATCACATCAACAGCTTTATGAATTTTCGCGTTGCGGATATTCAGGGGTGCTATGAATTATGGAAAAGTCGCGGAGCGGAGTTCATCACGGAGCCGATCCCCAAGTACGGCGAGACGCGCTGCTATATCCGCGATCCTGACGGTTACATTATCGAGGTCGGACAGAGCACCGACCTGAATACGGCTAACTTAGGCGGAGAAATACGGATTTAAACGCTTGCGAACTCCACTTAACGCGTCCATTGCCGCGAGAATTCAACACGCTCAGCCGCCGTTAGCGGAGAAGTCTAATCTGCACGATACGGTGATGGTTAGAGCGCACCTTGGTCGGAGGGGGTTGGATAGATGGATTGGAAACGGTTGGTCCAGTTTGCGCTGCTGGGCAGCAGTGATTTGGAACAATATGCCATCCTGCTGGTGCGCATATCGGTCGGGCTATTCTTCGCTATCTCCGGAGCAAACAAATTGTTTGCCGGCAGCAGCAGACAAACCATGTACGAAACGCTCGTGAAGGCCAAAGTCCCGTTTCCGCGCCTGATGGCGTATTTCGTGGCGGGTGTGGAGTTCGTTGGTGGATGCTTGCTGACCGTGGGGTTTCTTTCGAGCGTGGCCTGCATGGTTTTATTGGGCGATATGCTCGTCGCCATTCTGACCACCAAGCTTTCCGCCGTGCCTAAAGGTCTATCGCCTCTTAACTGGGTTGACGATTTCCTCTACTTTCCAGAAGTCCTGTACGTGCTCTTTTTTGTCTTACTGATCTGCACCGGCCCGGGAAAGTTTAGTGTCGATTACTGGATCGCCGGCAAGTTATGGAAGTAATCGATCTACGGCCAGCTTGTTGCAGGACAAGAATGATGGTCGTACCAGAACGTTTCAGCCGCACCAGTCTCACCAAACGATTTTGTTCAACGCAGATAATTACAGCACTTCTTCTGAATGACTATCCTCGTCAAGTCAGATATTTGACATCTAAAATATTTAGACCTAGAATTTTTTGCTGGTACTCGTCCCGACACAGGACAAAATCTAGAGAGTGCTAGGCAATTGACTTACTTTCGGGAGGCGGGCGTGAGAATCGTTTGTCTTGGCGGCGGCCCCGCCGGACTTTATTTCTCGATCCTGCTCAAGAAAGTAAATCCTTCGTGGGAGATAACGGTCGTCGAACGCAACCGCCCAACGGATACGTTCGGATGGGGCATCGTTTTTTCTGACAAGACAATGGACGGGTTCAGAAGCGTGGATGAAGAGACCCACGCGGAAATCACGCGTTCCTTCCGCCACTGGGATGATATTGACGTTTTCTTCAAAGGCAACAGGATCACGTCTGGCGGTCATGGCTTTTGCGGGATTGCCCGGATCAGGCTACTGCGGATTCTGCAGGAGCGAGCCGCTGCCCTGGGGGTAAAGCTCGTCTTCCAGACCGAAGTCACTGATCCCGACGACTACGCGAGTCAATATGATCTGGTGATTGCCGCGGACGGCGCATCTTCTATTACGCGCAAAAAGTACGAGCATATTTTCAAGCCTAACATTCAGGCCCGGCGCAACCGCTTTGTCTGGCTGGGCAGCCGCAGAAAACTTGACGCATTTACCTTTGACTTCAAGGAAGCGGAATGGGGCTGGTTCAATCTGCATGCCTACCGGTTTGACGATGAGTGGTCCACGTTCATTGTGGAAACGCCGGAAAAGAACTGGCTGGCCGCTGGGATCGACAAGATGGAGCAGGAAGAGTCGATCGCTCTCTGCGAAAGGCTATTTGCAGATCGGCTGGAAGGCAATCCTCTCATCTCCAACGCAAAGCATCTGCGCGGCTCAGCCATCTGGCTCAAGTTCAACCGCGTGCTATGCGAAAAGTGGTTTCACAAGAACATTGTGCTGATTGGCGATGCTGCGCACACCGCGCACTTCAGCATCGGGTCGGGAACCAAGCTTGCCATGGAAGATGCCATTGCATTGTCGCGAGTGCTCTCAACCAGCAACGGCGATGTAACCGCCGCACTGCAGCGCTATCAGGAAGAACGGGAAATTGAAGCACTCAAATTGCAGAGCGCGGCACGCAACCGCATGGAATGGTTTGAAGAAGTGGAGCGCTATGTTCATCAGGAGCCGGAGCAATTTGCTTATGGATTGCTCACGGGCAGCCAGCGCGTGGGCCATGCCAATCTGAAGTTGCGCGACTCCGGCTATGTAGAGCGGGTGGAAAAATGGTTTGCCGAGCGCAGTGGTGTAAACCGCCCTCTTCCACCGATGTTTACGCCCATCTCGGTTCGCGGCGTCACTTTGAAGAATCGCGTGATCTGCTCTCCCATGGCCACCTATATGGCGCAGGACGGTGTGCCCAATGATTTCCATCTCGTGCATCTTTCGGCGCGCGCCATGGGTGGCGCTGCCATGGTGGTCACCGAGATGACCTGTGTCTCTCCCGACGCGCGCATCACCCCAGGCTGCCCTGGAATATGGAATGACGAGCAGATGAATGCCTGGAAACGTGTGGTGGATTTTGTGCACACACACACGGACGCAAAGATCGCTTTTCAACTTGGTCATGCCGGCCGCAAAGGGTCCACGCGCATGGGATGGGACGCTATCGATCAGCCGCTGCCATCCGGAAACTGGCCGCTGGTTTCAGCTTCGCCGCTTCCGTATATCGAAAATCTCTCACAGATCCCACAGGAAGCAACGTTGGACGATATGTGCCGAATCAAGGCTGATTTTGTGTCGGCCACCGAGCGCGCGGTATCAGCCGGCTTTGACTGGTTGGAATTCCATTGCGCTCACGGCTATTTGATGTCCAGCTTCATCTCACCTCTTACCAACCAGCGCACAGATGAGTATGGAGGAACGCTCGAAAATCGCTGCCGATATCCGCTGGAAGTCTTTTGCGCAATGCGCGCCGTCTGGCCGAAAGACCGTCCTATGAGCGTCCGCATCTCTGCGCATGATTGGGTACCTGGCGGACTCACTCCGGAAGATGCTGCAAAAGTCGCGCGCCTTTTCAAGGATGTTGGTGCTGATGTGATTGACTGCTCCTCAGGGCAGGTAAGCAAGGCTGAGAAGCCAGTGTACGGACGCATGTTCCAGGTGCCGTTTGCGGACAAGATACGAAATGAAGTCGGCATTGCAACGATTGCCGTCGGCAACATTTTTGAAGGCGATCATGTGAATACCATCATTGCGGCTGGACGAGCGGACCTTTGCGCGATAGCCCGGCCTCACCTGGCCGATCCCGCATGGACGCTACACGAGGCGGCCAAGCAGGGATTCACAGAGATCACCTGGCCCAAACAATATCTGAACGGCAAAGAGCAGTTGGAGAGAAACATTGCTCGCGCTCAGCTGATGTTGGAAGTGTAAGGAATGGAACAGCTTTCACAAGCACTGGCAGGCAGGCACGCTGTTGTGACCGGCGGCGCGCGAGGCATAGGCGCGGCCATCACGCGTGCGCTCGTCGCTCACGAAGCAAAAGTCACCATGCTTGGCCGCAGTTCTGCGCCACCACTGGAACTAGCGGACAATCCGCATCTTCAATATGTCCAGGCAGATGTGTGTGCACCGGAAAGCTTGCCGGGTGCGTTTGATTCCGCCAGCGCCAGATTCGGCCCTGTTCACATTCTGGTAAATAACGCGGGCCAGGGACGCTCCGCTCCCTTTCTGAAGACTGATTTTGCGCTGTGGCGCAGCATGATACAGATAAACCTTGATGGCGCATTCCACTGCATGCACGCGGTTTTACCAGCCATGCTTGAAGCAGGCTGGGGAAGGATTGTGAACGTCGCCAGCACGGCAGGATTGACGGGCTACGGCTACGTATCAGCGTATTGTGCGGCCAAGCACGGCGTCATAGGTCTCACGCGATCTCTGGCGATTGAAGTTGCGACCAAAGGAATCACCGTGAATGCCGTTTGCCCTGGTTACACAGAAACAGAAATGCTGCAGCAGACGATTGACGGCATTGTGGCCAAGACAGGCCGCACCGCCGCGGAAGCGCGCGAAATACTCAGCTCTCAAAATCCGCAGAAAAGAATGATTCAGCCGGAAGAAGTTGCGAATGCGGTTGCGTGGCTGTGTCTTCCCGGCAGCGACGCAATCACCGGCCAATCGATTGCGATTGCCGGTGGCGAGGTGATGTGAGGCAAAAAATGGTAAGTACTGCAACCGTCCGCAAGAATAACAATGGTTTTACCCACTCGAATCACGAGATTCTTGATCTGGAGACGCGTGCCAGGAAGGGCGATCACCAGGCGGTGCGTTTATGGCTGCGTCTTCTATCATGCACGGTACGCATTGAAAATAAGATTCGTCTCCGCCTGCGTCGCGAGTTCAATACCACCCTTCCGCGGTTTGACTTGATGGCCCAGTTGGAGCGCAGCGCCGGCGGGCTGCGCATGAACGAACTTTCCCAGCGCATGATGGTATCCGGCGGTAACGTAACTGGAATCACTGATCAGCTCGAGCGTGAAGGTTTTGTGTCGCGTACGGCCTGCCCAGGCGACCGCCGTGCTTTTACCGTCAAGCTGACCGATACTGGATTGAAGCGTTTTCGTGAAATGGCCACGCGGCATGAGCTTTGGATCGCAGAGCTATTGCGTGGGCTGAGCCGGGATGAGAAAGAAGCTATGATCAATGAGCTAGGGAAGGTGAAGATGCACATCAATCAAGCTTCTTCCGTCACGAGTAAACTCAGCGTCGCGCGTAAACCCAGTCAGCGTCTGCAGCCCGGGAGAGTCCGATGAGCAAGGAGATGAAGGCATCGAGTCGTCGCACGCTGGCAGACTACTCAGCGCAGCATTTCAAATATAAGTTCAGTGACGGTGTTGCCTGCATCACGCTTGACCGGCCTGAGCGCAAAAATCCGCTGACATTTGATTCTTACGCAGAACTGCGCGACCTCTTCCGCGCCATGTCACAAGCAAATGACGTAAAGGCTGTTGTATTGACCGGCGCTGGAGAGAATTTTTGTTCCGGCGGCGACGTGCATGAGATTATCGGTCCGCTCACTGAGCTTGACATGCCTGGCCTGCTCGCCTTCACGCGTATGACTGGCGATCTGGTGAAGGCCATGCGCGTTTGTCCACAGCCGATCGTCGCAGCCATAGATGGTGTTTGCGCCGGCGCCGGGGCGATCCTGGCCATGGCGTCTGATATTCGTTTAGGCACCGCGCGCAGCAAGACCGCTTTTCTTTTTACGCGTGTGGGACTTGCCGGTTGTGACATGGGAGCATGCGCGATTTTGCCCAGGATCATCGGGCAGGGCCGCGCTGCTGAACTCTTGTTTACCGGCCGAAGCATGGCCGGAGAAGAGGCGGAGCGCTGGGGCTTCTTCAATCGCTTGTGTGCGCCTGAGCAACTGCTCACTGCTGCACTGGAATTGGCAGGGGAACTGGCCTCCGGGCCGACTTTTGCGCACGGCATGACTAAGAAAATGCTGCATCAGGAATGGAACATGGGAGTGGACGAAGCCATTGAAGCTGAGGCCCAGGCGCAGGCCATTTGTATGGCGACCAACGATTTCGATCGTGCGTACCAGGCGTTTGTTGCCAAACAAAAGCCGATATTCAAAGGAGATTGATGACCGACAGTAGCCATCTCGACTGGCCTTTTCTGGAGCCTCGCCATAAAGCTCTGGCTATTGAGCTGGACGTCTGGGCTGGCCGCATGCTGTCTGATGAAGCTCATCCGCACTCCGTTCAGGCAGTAGATGACGCCTGCCGCAAACTTGTGCGCCAGCTAGGCGAGGGTGGTTGGTTGAAATATGCCATTGGCGGCGCGGCTTACGGCGCTTCTGCCGATACGATTGATACCCGTGCCGTTTGCCTCATCCGCGAAACACTGGCCTGCCATTCCGGTCTCGCCGATTTCGCATTTGCCATGCAGGGACTCGGTTCAGGAGCCATTTCCAATTTCGGCACGCATGAACAGAAGCAACGCTATCTTCCTCGCGTGGCGAATGGTTTTGCCATCGCGGCGTTTGCCATTTCAGAGCCTGACGCTGGCTCTGATGTCGCCGCTCTCCAGTGCAAGGCAAGAAAAGACGGCGTCTCCTATGTCATCGATGGGGAAAAGACTTGGATCTCCAACGGAGGCATTGCTGATTTTTATCTGGTCTTTGCGCGCACAGGAGAAGATGCTGGCGCGAAGGGAATTTCTGCTTTCATCGTTGACGCCGATGCGCACGGGCTTGAGATTGTTGAACGCATTGAAGTAATGGCGCCACATCCATTGGCACGATTGGCCTTCAAAGGCTGCCGGATTCCCGCAGCGCAACGCCTGGGTGAATCAGGCCAGGGATTCAAGATCGCCATGTCAACGCTTGATATCTTTCGCTCGTCGGTTGCTGCGGCTGCGCTGGGCTTTGCCCGGCGAGCACTGCATGAAGCGCTGTCGCGTTCCACATCGCGCAAAATGTTTGGTCAGGTGCTGGCAGACTTTCAGCTAACACAAGCCAAGTTGGCTAAGATGGCAACGGATATCGACTCCGCTGCATTGCTGACCTATCGTGCCGCATGGCTCAAGGACATGGGGCAGCCCGTGACGGTGGAAGCGGCGATGGCTAAGATGACGGCAACGGAGACAGCACAGCAAGCCATTGATTCCGCAGTGCAGATTTTTGGCGCGCTGGGCGTTGTAAGTGACCAGACTGTAGAGCAGCTTTATCGCGAGATCAGGCCGTTACGAATTTATGAAGGCGCCACGGAAGTGCAGCAATTGATCATTGCGCGCGGCATTATCAAGTCACACATTATCAAAGCAAACAAGGCAAGTGAGGGCCAGCGATGAAAATTCTGCAACCACCAAATTGGCCGCGGCCCCAGGGTTACGCCAATGGGGTGTCTGCCAAGGGAAACCTAATATTTCTTAGCGGCATTGTCGGCTGGAATGCGCAAGGTCAGTTTGAGCACAGCGGTTTTACCGCGCAAGTGCGCCAGGCATTGCTCAACATTGTTGAGATATTGAAGCAGGCGAACGCCAGACCTGAGCACATCGCACGCATGACCTGGTATGTCCTCGATAAAAACGAATATCTGGCTGCGGCCAAGGAAATGGGCGCAGTCTACCGTGAGATCATTGGCCGACACTATCCTGCCATGACAGTCGTGCAGGTTTCCGGCTTCCTTGAAGCTGACGCGCGGGTGGAGATTGAGGTCACAGCCGTGGCGCCGGAATAGCGAATCTTACACTCCAAAAAATAATTATGCCGACGGAGACTGTTTCGCGCGCTCCTGCTTGCGCAAGCGAGAGCGTTGGAGCTTGCCTGTGGATGTGCGCGGCAGCTCAGTAACAAACTCAATGGCACGCGGATACTTGTAAGGCGCGATTTTGGATTTTACATAGTCCTGTAGTTCGCGCCGCAGCAAATCGCTAGCGGTCGCCTCTCCTGTGAGAATGACAAAAGCTTTCACGATTTCGCCGCGTTGTTCACTTGGCGCTCCGATCACTGCGCATTCCGCCACCGTGGGATGCATCATGAGTGTGGCTTCAATCTCAACCGCTGAAATTTTGTAACCTGAGCTTACAATCAGGTCATCGGTGCGCCCTTCATACCAGAAATAACCGTCATCATCAATGCGGTAGGAATCGCCTGTGATATTCCATCCATCCTGCACATATTTACGCTGAAGTTCCAGCGAATTGAGGTAGCGACAGCCCGTAGGCCCCCTGACGGCCAGGCGTCCTACAGTATTCGCCGCTAGCGGCTTCCCGTCTTCATCTATAACAATAGCCTCATAGCCAGGAACCAGCTTGCCCGTTGCACCGGGCCGGATTTCATTGCCTGCCGCCGAAATAAAAATATGCAGCATCTCGGTTGCTCCAATGCCATTGATAATTGAAAGCCCCGTTGCATGGCGCCACTGCTCGAACACCGCGAGGGAGAGGTGTTCTCCGGCTGAAACACATTTCCTGAGCGATCCTAGGTCGAATCGCGGCACGAGTTCGAGCATACTGCGGTAGAGTGTGGGAGCAGTAAAACAGATGGTGCACCGATGCCGCTCGATGGAACCGAGAAGACCTTCGGCGCTAATCTTCGGCAGCAGCAGCGTGGAGGCTCCGACTCGCATCGGGAACAGCAGCAAGCCGCCGAGTCCAAACGTGAATGCCAGCGGCGGGCTGCCGCAGAAAATGTCTTCCGCTTTCGGCACGAGGACATGTTTCGAAAATGTGTCACAGACAGCCAGCAGGTCGTGATGGAAATGAACGGTTGCTTTAGGCTCGCCGGTTGTCCCTGAACTGAACGCAATTAGTGCGACGTCATCGTGTAACGTGGCGACATTATCAAACACGGGCGCAAACTCAGCGAGCAGCGGGGGAATATCCGGCCCAGCGGAATCATCGTAGAGAATAACTTGCTCCAGTTCCGGGGTAGTCTGCTGTGCTTTTTCCAGCTCTGTTGCGTGCTCCCTGGCACACAGTGCGTACCTGACCTTGGCTTTGGTTAGCATGAGGGCTATTTCCTGCGCGCGGAGTTGCGGCATCGTCGCCACCACAATCCCGCCCGCTTTAAGAACGGCAAACCAGCATGCCGCCAGCATTGGACTGTTCGCGCCGCGTAGCAGAACACGCTCACCCTGCACCAGCCCGCGACTCACCAATAAATTGGCGAGACGATTGGCATATTCCAACAGCTTTCCATAGCTCCATACCTCGTTATCGGTGCGCAAACACGGCCTGGAACCGGAGCCGGCTTTGACATTTCGATCGAGAAGTTCAACGGCAGCATTGAGTTGTGCAGGATATTCAAGGTCCGCAATGCCACTCGTCTTAATCACCGGCCATAGCTCTTTGGGCGGCAGGTGTCTCTTGGCAAAGGTATCAATGGGTGCACTTGCGAGAGGAGTTTCATTCACGGCGTCATTCTGCGCGGTGTTATTTTCTGAAATGGACACTGCTTGTCTCTCGAGTTTTTGACATTGTTAACGCGCGCCCAAAGCCGCTAGCGCCACTTGCAGGATGCGATCATCTTTACATCGCAAACGAGATAACTGACACCTGAACGTTCGACTTACATTCTTGCGTTTCGGTTCGAGACGGGGATTAACTTTTTTCGAGCTTTGCGTACTCAATTGATAATCTAGGATAACCCAAGGGGCCGCCGGCAGAATACATACACCGTTCAAATAAGCCGTTGATCTCAAATACAATTCGACTCATCGGCAGCGGGCCCCGGTTAAGCTCCATTCGTTCAACTTGGTATCATATTAGTCAGCTGCCGAAAAGAAGATCGCGATGCGGTTCACGAAAAGCGCAAGTCTCACCTTTGTCGCGTCCAATCAGCCCAAGGAGTAGTGATTCAATGGCCAATCAGTTCAAAAATCCCATTCTTGAAGGCAAGGGCGCGACCGATTACGAACGCTATCTTCGCACCGACGAGCTACTCTCATTGCAAACAGTTACAAGCAAGCTTTCGCATCCAGACGAACTTACCTTCCAGGTGGTGCATCAGTCGTCAGAGTTGCTGATGAAAGGAGCATGCTGGGAGCTGGAGCGAGCCCGTGCAGCGCTTGGTGAAGGCAACTATCCAAATTGTGCCAGACTCATGCGCCGGGCCAACGCCATGTTTGAGCACCCAATTACATTACTGCGTGTTCTGGAAACAATTACTCCCTACGACTACCACGTCATTCGCTCCGGACTCGGACACGGCAGCGGCCTGGAGTCTCCCGGCTTTCTTTCGCTGTTGCATATTGCACCGAGGATTGGGGATGCATTTCAGGAACAATTGACGAGCCAGGGCCTGACTGCAGGCGATGTCTACCGCCAGTACGAGAAATATTTTGGTCTGCACGATGTGGCGGAGCGAATGCTCGATTTTGATGAGAACATGCAACTATTCCGCCTTCTTCACCTCAAACTCGTACAACGCATCATTGGCGGCGGAGTGATCGGGACGGGCGGAACGCCCGTGGAAGTCCTGCAGCAACGCATGCAGCACGTCGCCTATCGCGAACTTTGGGATTTGCGTAATAAGATCACCGCCGATGTAAATACTCCGGACTGATCGCTAATTACACTTCTGCTTTGCTGGGAAGAATCCCAAAGTTCCCTATTACTTGCGGTTTTCTGGAACCATGAGAATCAAATGGAGGGAGTGCCAGTTCGCTTATGCGAGTTTTACGTTCACAGTCCTCGATGAGTCTCGAATTGCATGATGAATGAATCAACGATAAACTCCGCCCATGAGGATAGCTCTTCAATTCTTGTTGGCGATTGGATTGGCGATCAACGCGGCGGCAAGCGCCTCCTGTTCGCCCGTGCCGGGAGCAGATCAGATATGGTCTAAACCTTCCGTGCATTGGGTGTTCATCGGTGAGTTGCATGGCTCCAATGAAACTCCCGCTGCTTTTCGTGATCTTGTCTGCGACGCCATTGCCCAGGGGAAGCACGTCACTGTGGCATTGGAGCGTCCGACGAGCGAGCAGACCGCTCTGGATGACATTCTCACGGCCAAGAACCTTTCAACAGCCAGGGAATCGTTGCTTCAATTCCCCCGCTGGAAGGAGGGCATGGATGGTCTAGCGAGTGAAGCGATGCTGCGGCTGTTGGTCTCTTTGCGAGAGCTCCACAGGCTCCATCCTGATTTAAGGGTTGTTGCATTCGATGCGCCTTACACAGGAACCGCGCCTGGTGCACGAGACGAAGCGTTGGGACACGCCCTTCTTTCGCTACGTCCGACAAAGCCCAATCACCTGGTGCTCATCCTTACAGGCAATCTTCACGCAATGCAAGCATCGAAACGCGGCTACGATCTGGCGGCCATGTACCTGCCTCCCATGGAAATCCTGAGCCTGGAAGTAACAGACCGGGGCGGAGAGTCATGGTCGGAATCTACAACAGGTGGCTGCGGTCCATCGAAAGGCGGGGTTGGGGATAAGGATGCAAAAAAGCCCTACGGGATATTTCTTGATCCAAGCCTCGCACCTTTTGGAAAGGTCGATGGAGTCTTCTCGCTGGGCGTTCCATTGACACCTTCCGTCCCGGCAGCCGGTGTGCCTTCTCCCGTTCCAGCTTGCCGCACAAAGTTTCTTTCTGAACACCAGACCATTCCAAAAACTCAGTGACATTTACCGTTAGCGACGCTCCCCTCTCATATTAGCGCCGTGCCGAGGGCGACTGGCTCGCGACTTACGCAGATCAAAGCAACAATACTTTCTGCTCTCGCCACTCCAATCTTCGCGGTTCCCGGTAAGGAGTTACGTCAAAATCGATTCGGTTGGATTTTTCGATAAGGGACAATCATTCATGTCCTCATGATGAGTTTATGAATATACGGCAATTCGGTAATTCACTTGTTTCGTCGGCCAGATTCCAGGATAAATCGCACTTGCTTCGGCAGCGTGCCGCTTTTCAATGTACGCATTTCGCGGCAAACAGTTTCTTCAGGTACACCAAGCAATTCAGCAATCTCTCTCTGCTTAAGTTTTGCGAAGCCGGGTTGCTTGGCTGCTGCAGACTGACTCAGACGCTGCGAAAGATCGAGAAGAACGCTCTCAATCCGGTCTCTCACGCGTAGCCCGGAAATTGACAAATGATGATGGTAAGCACAATGCAGCATCTCGTTCAACATCAGAGTTATGCTCCAAAGAAAGTCTGGGCTTGATTGCACCAACCTGCGAAAATCGCCTGTAGCCAGAAAAACTGCTTCACAGACTTCTCGTGTAACTGCAGTCGAAAATCGGAAAGGTCTAGCTCCTAAACTATCCAGGCCGAAGAGTCGCCCGCCAGTAACAATTTCAGCGATACGAGACGCTCCAGCTTCATTGATGGCTGTAAGTTTCACACTGCCTTTACAAAGCAGAAACACACCTTCGGCGGGAAATCCTTTGTGATAGATGATTTCATCTGCGCGGAACTTTACCAAACGGCCTTTTTGCTGGAGCATCGACCAGTTGGGCCACGTTAAAACAAGATCATACTCTTGATCGTCATCGGGATAACTGTTTGGCAAGCCCACTTGATTCTCCCTGATGATTTGCCCGGGAGCTTCGAACCGTAAGTTCGAAACGCAATTACAAAATGTAATCTAGAAGCTCTTTCTATTTCTTCCGAATTAAGAATTTTTATCTGTTCCATTTCCAGAAACGGAACTGTTCCCAAAGTAGAACTCAGATTTAGCAAGGTTGATAAAAATCAATGCTCCACTTTGAGCGCTATCAGTGCAACGAGCCGGACAAAAGAGCACAATTTCGAAGCTTACTTGACTTTCCGGAGAGATACACCATGAGCGTGTTCAACATCCTCCAGCAATCCCCGTACAGCCTTGAACCATCAACATGCGCCACACCTAAAAAAGAACAGAGCTCCCTGGTTGCCAGATGGGTGCCCTCGAGATACAACGTGCGGGCCAACACGACTGAAGGCTCATTGGTGTTGTGGAACATCTATACCAATAGTGTTAGTGTTTTTAAGCCGGCGCTTGTACCGCGCATAGTTGAGCTCCTCAGCCGTCGCGGCACAGAAGCCAAATCCGAAGGCCTGGTCAAATTTCTTGCCGATCGAGGGTTTCTTGTAGGCGATGATGTCGATGAATATCGGCGCTTTCGCCTTGCTTTTGGGAAAGTTCATTACGGTAATGAGCGCCTCCAGTTATTCCTTCTTTCGTCGGAGGATTGCAATTTTCGATGCAAATACTGTTATGAAACTTTTGCCCGCGGCACCATGGAGCCATGGGTCAGAGCAGCAGTAAAGAAGTATCTGGCCAAACACGTCCCCCGCTTGAAGCAATTTCAACTCGAATGGTTTGGTGGTGAACCTCTATATGGCATGGAAGCCATTGCTGAAATTGCTCCTTTTGCTCTCGAACTTGTAGAAAAACATTCCATCCCCTATTTGAGCAAAGTGACAACCAATGCCTACCTGCTGACTCCAGATGTGGTGGAACGGTTGTTTGCGTGGCGAATTCTTAATTACCAGATCACCCTGGATGGGCCCCCTGCGCAGCACGACTGCCATCGTCCAGCACGCGATGGAAGTCCGACCTTTGCGGTGATTCTTGAAAACTTGAAATCAATGCAAAAGAGAAATGACGACTTTCATGTCATGTTGCGCGTGAACTACGATCGTGAAAATTCGTCCGATCTCGACCAGCTTCTTGACATTCTGGAACGAGAGCTCCACAGCGACTCACGTTTTCGCCTGGCCTTTCGAGGTATCAGCCGCTGGGGTGGTTCAGGGGACAGCCAACTCAGTATATGCACTCCCGATGAATCCACTGAAGTTCAACGGCGCATGGAAGTAGAAGCCCGTAAGCGCGGCCTTTTGCTGACCGACACGGTATATAGCGCCGGAGGCATGGGTGCGCAAGTTTGCTACGCTGCCCGGCCCAGCAGTTTTATCGTTGGTGCAACAGGCAAAATCATGAAGTGCACCATTGAACTGGACTCCAATGAAAGAAATATCGTGGGCCAGATTGATGAAGAGGGCGGGCTGAACCTTGACGACAACAAAATGGCCTTGTGGACCGAGCCGGCTTTTGAAAACGATTCAAACTGCAAGAAATGCGCATTCCTCCCTTCATGTCAGGGGCTGAGCTGTCCTCTACTCCGCTTCCAAACTGGTGAATCGCCGTGCATTGATGAACGAAAGCACTTCAAGCACGCTCTGCGTACGGCCGCGGGAGATTATGCAGGCTGATATTTGTGCCGCATCGCAGCCAATCCAGATTGTCTAGCGAAAGGTTTTTTCAAATAGGGTGTCGAATGGCATCCGGAAAGGAGACAACATGGAACGCGAGAACGAAGTAAAACCGATCCCCGAGCAATATGAAGAGCCTTTGCTTCTGGACGCTCAAGACCTTCATGACGTGGCTGGCGGTTGTATAGCTGGTTGCAGTGATGGTTCGTGCTCGAAGAAGTAAGAGGAATCACGAAAAATCTTGTCATTAGTTACATCTAGAAAGGAGCTACTAATGAAGCGTGAGGACGAAGTAAAGCCAGTATCGGAACCATACGAAGAACCCTTGCTCCTAGATGCCCAGGATCTTCAGGATGTGGCTGGAGGCTGTCTGGCCGGCTGCAGTGACGGATCCTGCAAGAAGAAATAAGCCTATAACGCAACATATTAAAAGATGTCTAGGGCATTTGGAAAAGGAGTCACGACATGGAACGAGAGGAAATAAAACATATCTCGGAACAATACGAGGAACCTATGCTTCTGGGTGCCCAAGACTTTCAGGACGTGGCTGGAGGTTGTCTGGCCGGCCGTAGTGACGGGTCATGTAAAAAGCCCAATTGGCTGTTTTTGTCTTAGTTTTAGCGGGTGGTGCACCTCACCTGCGGTTCTTTAATAAACAGAAGGAGAATCTATGGATTCCGCACAGAAAGAAGCATCGCAATTCACAGGTCCCGGCACTTCAGTTGCAAAAGATTTAAATGCCGAAATTCCCAGGCAAGTGGATGGCATCCAGATTACCCATGATGGGAATGCGGTGGCGGTATCCAGCCCTGTCAAAGGCGCAATTTTGCTGACCAATAAGATTGGCGGCAGGATTCTCGGTCTGATTGATGGCAAACGCAGTGTCGCAGCTATCGGCGAAATTCTGGCTAACGAGTTTCCCGGGGTGGAAAGCTCTAAGCTCCGCGAGCATGTCGCCAATTTTGTAATCAAGGGAGAGCAAAAAGGCGTTCTGAGCTTTTCCAAAACCGAGCTTAGCCTTAAAGTGCTCAACTCTACTCCATCTACCGGCAATAGCAACGCAGATGTTGTGTTTGAGGAAGACAGAAAATTTCATCCTGACATCTACTGGTATCTCACTTTCCGCTGTAATCTCGCCTGCATTCACTGCTCGGTCTTCTCATCGCCATATGTTGACAATTCTACGGACCTCAAAACCAACGACTGTCTGGACGTGGTAGAACAACTGGCTGAGATGAACGTCTCAATGGCAATGCTGAGTGGCGGCGAAGCGCTCATTCGCCCTGACGCGCTGAAAATTATTCGCGCCCTCGGAGAAAAGAACATCTATGTTGGCCTGGAGACAAATGGACTCAAAGTTACCGAAAAAGCATTCATCGAACTGGTTTTGGAATTACAAGCACGAAAATTAATGAACGTGACAATCAGCCTGGACGGCGGAACAGCGGAGACACATTCCGTACTGCGGGGACAAGGCTCTTTCGAGCGGACAGTCCGGGGGATGCGGACGCTGCATGAACACGGCATTATCTTCGATATCCAGTGTGTGCTGAACCGTGACAACTATCACACTATCCCAAACCTCTATGATCTTGCGGCCGAAGTCCAGCCGGATGCGCTAAACTGGCTGCCCCTCAATTCGGCCGGCCGCGGCAGTGAGTTAATTAAGAAACTCGGCCTGGGCTATGCCGAAACTGTTGAGATCCTCGAACTGGTTGATCGCTATAAAGGCCGTTTTTCCGGAACGACTGTAATGAAACTGCCGCCAGCAATGGTGCCGCCCAAATATATGCTCCAGGTGTTTAAAGGGCAGGACGTGGGATGCTGTACCAGTTGTAAGTTCCCTCTTCTGGGAATCCTTCCAAATGGCGACATTACCGTATGCGGCGTATCACGAAATGATCCCACTCTTTATTTCGGTAACGTTCGCGAAATTCGTATGAAGGATGCGTGGACCAAAGCGCGCATGGATCTTCTGCGCACCCGGTATGTTGCGGCCGAGGAACTGCGGGGAATCTGTGGCGACTGTGTGTGGAAATCCAGCTGTAAGGGATCGTGCCGCGCCAAGGCTTACGACGAAGGTGGCGATTTCTTCTCGCCATACCCGGTCTGCCAGGAAGCGGCGGAGCGTGGAGAGTTTCCCGATGTCTACCGTATCTCAAAAGGCGCATATGCCAGACCTGCGTGACACTTTCCAGCATGCATGGCGTTCCTGGATCGTCTCGTTGAGGCGCGGGGGGTCGTCTACTCCCGTTATTCTGACTCTAGCCCTTGCAATCGCTGCGACCACAGCAACCTTCGCGCTGGTCAAAAGTTTGCTGACTGTTCTTCCTTATCCACATGCAGAGCGGCTGGTGATGTTGTGGGAGGCAGCAAAACCCGCAGGTCCCAGCCATCTACGCATGTCAATTCCCGACTACCAGGATTTTGTTGAGCAGAATAGAAGTTTTACTCGACTTGGGATTTTTTCTCCGGAAAATCACAATATCCTGATCAATGGATTTGTGGAGCGCGTTTCTGCTCCCCAAGTAGGAACTGGGTTCTTTTCCACACTTGGTGTGCAAATGCTGAAAGGCAGAGATGCCGGCAAGGATGATTTTAATGTAGCTTTAGTCAGTGAACGGCTGTGGCGCAATAGATTTGGATGGGAAGACCCTATTGGCCAAACCGTTAAGGTAGACGGCATTGATCGCAGGGTTATTGGTATTGTTCCTCGGAGCCAGGAGTTTCCTGCTGGAGCCGATGTTTGGCTGCCATTTGTTCCCACTGTGGAGTCCTGCTCCTGCAAACGGAATGGTCATTCCTATCAGGTAATCGCCCAGTTACGGAGCGATATTTCATTTTCCCGGGCGGACAGCGAAATAAAAGGCATTGCTGCTCGTCTGGCGGCTCAGTATCCGGACACCAACGCCAGCGTCACAACATCGGTTGAGCCGTTACGGGATGTGCTGATAGGGGACGTGAAGCCGGCGATGTGGATATTGACCGGTGCAACCATTTCTCTGCTGCTGATGGCTTGCGTCAGCGTGGCCAGCATTCTTGTTGCGCGCGGTGCTTCTCGTGGGCCCGAAATTGCCATGCGCCAGGTACTGGGTGCCAGCCGAGGACGGATTGTGGGCCAGTTGCTTATGGAAAGCTGTTTCTCCGCCATAGCAGCATCTTTATTAGGCAGTCTCCTGTCCTGGTGGGTCTTGCGGCTCTTTCTGCGTATTATTCCTGATTCACTACCACAAATACAAAGCATTTCCATCGATCCAGTATCCGTTGGCTTTGCAGTTTTTGTGGCTCTATCCACAGCAATCATCTTCAGCCTTCTGCCGGCCTTATATGCCACGCGCTCCAACCTCAGTTCCAGTGTACGTGGAATTGAGCTTCCAACCATTGCAGGCACTCCACGCCAAGTCCGTAGCAGTTTGATCGTCCTTGAAAACGCATTTACTTTCGCCCTTTTAGTTACCTCCGTTCTGCTTCTTAATAGCCTGTTCCGATTATCAAACATCGACCCAGGGTTTGGGGTGCAGGGTCTAGCAGCAGCAGATTTAAATCTGGGTACTGAGGAGTACTCAAAACCGGAAAAGGTGGTTGCGTTCTATCAGCATCTGCTGGAGAGAGCACACACCCTGCCAGGAGTGCAAGCTGCTGCTGTCATCGATTCATTACCTATGACCGGATCTACAGAGGGCATGGCTTATTACCCCGCTGGCAAGTTCCACAAGCCTGGAGAAGAAGCAATTGCGCGGGTTTCCTATGTGAGTCCGGAATATTTCAAGACAATGAGTGTCCCGCTACTTCGGGGCCGTGACTTCAATACCGGCGATGGATTGCAATCGCACGTGGTAGTCGTCAGTGAAGGAATCGCCCGGGACAACTGGCCAAACGAGGACCCGATTGGAAAGCGGATAGGCATCAGGGGTGTCGATTCGATTTTCTGGGAAGTGATTGGCCTGGTACCTGATATTAAGGATGACGGACTAGCTGCCGTTTCACGTCCCCGGATTTATTTCAATGAGCAGGAAGCCGCGGAAAAAGAAATGACCATCGTTGTGCGCACGGGTGGAGATACAGCAAGTCTGGCCGGAGCATTGCGACATGAAGTGAACCAGCTCGACTCAGCGCTTCCCATCTATAACAACACTACTGTTGAAGAAGTAGTAAACGCATCAATTGCACGCAATCGAATGGTGGCCCGGATCGTTGGCACATTCTCATTTATGGCTCTGGTGCTTGCGGCGGTAGGCGTTTATGGTGCCGTACTTGCGAACCTGCTGCGCAGGACAAAGGAGTTCAGTATTCGCATTGCAGTAGGTTCTACTTTCCGCCATATTGCCTGGCTGGTATTACGTGAAGGCTTTGTGTTGGTCATGGTCGGAATTGCCGCTGGTATTGCAGCCGGTCTGGGGTCATCGCATATTCTCGGAAGCTTGCTGTTCGGTATCGGCAAAATGGACATTCCTTCTTATCTAATAGCTGCTTGCGCGCAATTAGCAGTTGTGAGTACAGGATGTCTCGTCGTGCTTAGCAAGATTGCCAAACTCGATCCGGTCGAGGAATTGAGAGATCGGTAGGAGTAGAAGTTGTGTCCTCGAGAGTATTTCGCAAAGCCGCTCTTGACCGGCTGTCGTCACCCGAGCAACTCGATCAATTAGTGCGCATAACTCTGCCTCAGGGATGGATCTCGCTGGGGATTTTAACAATGCTGGTGGGTTTCGCCCTGGTATGGGGTTGGTTCGGTTCGATCACGCAGGAACTTACTGGAGATGGAACCCTGCGATCGACCACATCATCAGTTGGTATGGTTCCTCAAGCACAAGATGGCCCGCTGGAAGCAATCTTATATCTGCCTGTGGAACAAGAAAATAGGATTACCAGCGGAATGGAAGCCCGCATCCTCCCAGTCGGTCTCCAGAGTCAGCAATATGGATTTTTGATTGGCAAGGTCCGTGGGGCCAGAATTGGCATGAAAGATCAACATTCCTGTCTGGAAGTGGAAGTTGCACTACAGCAGAATCCCGGTGCGTTTTCCGGCTTTCAGTGGTCATCCTCCAGCGGCCCACATGAAGAGCTATCAAGCAACATGCCGGTCACCGGAAAGATCATCGTGAGACAGGGCCGTCCTCTCAGCCTGCTCATACCAGCGCTGCGGAATCGAGATGGCGTATGACCCATTTTATTTTTTCGTCAACACGGGTTAAAACTCCAACCATCCTGCAAACTGAAGCCTTGGAGTGTGGTGCCGCCGCTCTCGCAATTGTGCTCGGCTATTTCGGCACATGGATTCCTCTTGAGGAGCTTCGATCTGCTTGCGGGGTCTCGCGCGACGGATCAAGAGCCGTCAATATTGTGCGGGCTGCGGAGCGATATGGTCTGGAGGTCAAAACATTCAAGGCACAGCCAGATTCCCTACGGCGTTTTTCGGCTCCAATGATACTTCATTGGAACTTCAATCACTTTGTTGTGCTAGAGGGATTCAACGGTAAAAAAGTTTATCTCAACGATCCTGCCTCCGGCCCCCGCACGATTGATGAAACAGAATTGGACGAGTGTTTTACGGGAGTTGTATTGGTGTGCCAGCCAGCCTTTGAATTTATACCGCAGGGGCTGAAACCGAGCTTTGTACGCGCCCTGATGAAACGGCTAAACGGCAACTGGATACCCATCAGCTTTGTAATTCTTTGCGGTCTCATCCTTGCCATACCAAGGTTCATTTTCCCGTTCTTCTCAAAAATATTTGTGACAGACGTGTTGTTGCGAAGCAATGACCAGTGGCTGGCTCCAGTTTTACTCTGTATGGGAAGCGTTGCCCTGCTCATTGGATTGCTGACATGGCTGCAGCAAACCTATCTGAGCCGGCTTGAAACATGGATTACTCTAAGCAGTTCCAGCCAGCTTTTCTGGCACATTCTGCGCCTGCCCGTTGCATTCTTCAGCCAGCGTTTCGTTGGAGACATTACCAGCCGTCTCACACTCACTTCACGCGTCGCTGAAACCCTCTCACATGATCTGGCGATCAATTTTCTCAATGTAATTATCGTCGTGATCCTCGGGTCCATCATGCTTTATTACAACCCGACACTGACAGGAGCATGCCTGATCTTCGTATTATTGGATCTAGCAGCGTTATATTTTGTTTCGCGCAAACGTATCGACAGCAACCGGCACCTCCTCCTGGAGGATGGCAAACTTCATGGGACTATTCTCGGAGGACTGGAAATGATTGAAACGATCAAGGCCAGCGGTTCCGAGTCAGACCTGATGGCTCGCTGGACCGGGTATCAGGCAAAGATGATTAATCTTGAACAGGAGCTAGAACGGCCAAGCGTTTGGTTGCAGGTGATCCCGATGTTTTTTGCTGCGCTCAACACAATCGTGGTCCTTGGTGTAGGCAGTATTCAGGTATTGCAGGGACGGCTTAGTCTTGGAGAACTGGTCGCATTCCAGTTGCTTCTGGCAACTTTCCTGGCACCGGTGTCCCGGCTTGTGGGAATGGGCGCCAAGCTGCAAGTGGCCGCCGGTGATCTGAATAGACTTGATGACGTTCTGCATTATCGCGTGGAACTTGATGACATTCCTGCTCCGGTTCCAGCGAACCTGAAATTCCCCGCATTATCAGGATCTGTGGAAATCAGGGATCTCACTTTCGGATATAGCCGGCTGGAACCACCTTTGATTCATAACTTCAATTTGCTGATCAAGCCGGGCGATCGCGTGGCTATCGTAGGTCCTTCAGGGAGTGGAAAGTCAACTATAGCCAAACTATTAGCCGGCCTTCTTGAGCCGTGGGGAGCCAGCATTTGCTTCGATGGCAGGGAAAGAAATGAGCTGCCACGAGCTGTATTGACCCAATCGATTGCAATTGTAGACCAGACAACAACTCTTTTTGAGGGGAGCGTTCGCGAAAATCTGACTCTGTGGAACCCGACAGTTTCGGATGATGAGATTTATGCAGCCGCCCAGGACGCTGCCATTCACGACGATATCGTCAGTAGAGATGGGGGGTATCAGGCATCCGTCGAGGAGTCGGGGCGTAACTGGAGTGGTGGGCAACGCCAGCGCCTCGATATTGCTCGAGCTCTTGTAAACGGTCCTTCGATCTTGATCCTTGACGAAGCGACCAGTTCTCTTGACCCATTGTTAGAGCAATACATCGATAAGCGCCTTCGTCAGCGCGGTTGCACTTGCATAATCATTGCCCACCGATTGTCGACGATACGTGATGCCGACCAGATCGTGGTCCTTGATAAGGGCAAGGTGATCGAATGTGGGACGCACGAGGAACTTTTAAAACATGATGGACTTTACTGTCACCTCACCTCTCTCGTCTGAAGTCAACCTGGCCATGTTGGTATCCAGGGAAGCCGGCGCAATTACTGTGACAGGCAACGGTATTTTGCGGCTTGGAGAGGTGGATGGCGCATGGATTGTAAATCAAGGGAAAATTGATCTCGTTGCTGCCCGAGGAAATGGATCCATACCAGCTTATCGGCGCACTCTTGCAACATTTGGGCCCGGCGAGCTGATTTTCTCAAGCCATCTGTCACCAAATGCTGGATCGGGGCAGATGGAACTTCTCGCCATTCCGCAATCTGGAACACAACTTATTGGCCTTAATAAAGAATCTTTTTGCCGGCTTGGTCTCCAATACACTCAGTCCGATTTAATTGAACATGCGATTTCAACCTGGACCAGCAGATTACATGCGGTTCTGCCATGGGTTCCTGTTCCCTCGTCAAGAATATTAGCCATCCCCGGAGCACACGTGCAGCTGACGGCAGAAAACCCAGCGGCTCTGATGGCGGAGAATTTGCTTTGGATCCGTCAATTGACAGGCATATCACTGCTATTCGGGGATGACAAACTTTCAATTCGTGAAGCCGGCAAGCCCGTCCCAGTCTGTGCAGGAGCATGGCTGACAGGAGCAGAATTGGCTACCTTGACAGCATCCACCACAACACAGGCGATGCAAGAAGGGTGGTTATGGGAGGGAATTAGTGGCTTGCATGAGCTTGTTATTCACTATGCGATGAATGAGATGCCGCCCAGGGAGGCAGAACGTTTTCGGCTTGATATCAAGTTCGAACTCGATCAAAGTGTTTTTGCGAAAGCCCAGGCACAACTTGCAGCAGTATTAAACAACGAGCATGACGGCAAGAATTTCTTGCCTGCGTTTTCAGAGGAGGAATCATCGGCAGAAGTGGAAACGTCTGCGGGGAACCGCCTATCTGAGCCTCGAATGGCAACATTCGACCGGGCGCTGCATGAATCTAAAGATCCGTTGCCAACTGGAGCAGTGCATGCAGAATCTTCGGCGGCTCCAGACCCGCTCTTTGCCGCATGCAGCCTTATTGCAAAAAGACTTGGGGTAACACTCCGCGCGCCGAAGGAATCGCCTGGAACTTTTACTGCGCTTCAGCAGCTGCAACAACTTTGTGACGCCTCCCATCTGTACAGCCGCAAGGTATTGCTGCGCGGCGATTGGTGGCGTCATGATCATGGCCCTTTATTGGCATATTTTCGGACTGACACAAGCTCTAGAGAAAACAATGAAGACAGACCGCATCCAGTTGCTCTCCTGCCGTCATCTGGCCGTAGCTACCAGATCATTGATCCAATAGCACAAACGACCGCCACAGTTGACGCGAGGCGGGCCAAAAATATTGAGACTGAAGCTTTTATGCTTTACCACGCAGGCATCAAGCCTATATTGAAACCGCGTGAGCTTCTTGGCCCCGTACTTCGCCAGCACAAACATGAGCTTTTCATAATTTCGCTCGTGGTGCTTGCCGGAGGACTTCTCGCAGCTCTGGTGCCGGTCATAGTAGGCGTCATCTATAGCAGAGTCATTCCCAATAATTACCGTTCAGAACTCATACAGCTCGTTTTAGTGCTTGTAGCCGTTGCGGCCGGTGCGTGCGCTTTCCAGATCACACGGGCGCTGTCTGTTTTACGACTCACTGCAAAGCTCGATTTGCATCTGCAGGCGTTTGTGTGGGGGCGCCTATTTGCCCTGCCGGTTTCTTTTTTTCGGCGATATCGGGTAGGAGACCTTACCAATAGAGTTGAGGGTATCGGAACCATCCGGCAGATCCTCTTGGCGGATGTGACATCCACTATTTTGGCTGTAGTGATTTCACTTGTCAGCTTCTTTCTACTTTTTTATTACAGCTGGCAACTAGCTCTTCTGGCGACCGCGCTGCTGCTGGGATTGGGCAGTGCAACATTTGTTCTCTCGCGCTGGCAACTGAAACATCGGCGAGATTCCCTTGAGATTCAGGGCCGAGTTTCCAGTTTGGCATTCGCCTTGGTTCAGGGTATTTCAAAACTACGTAGCAGCGGCGCAGAAACCCGCTCCTATGAAGTGTGGGCCAGGCATTTTGCAGCGCAGACCAGGCATCGCTTTGAAGAGCAGCGCGCAGTGGCACTACAAACCAGCCTCAATGCGTTCTATCTGGTTGCGTCGGAATTGTTGCTCTTCGCATGTATGGGGTTCGGATTGCGTCATCATCTTGGAATCAGCAGTTTTCTTGCATTTGGTGTCGCATTCGGCCAGGTTCAGTCAGCGCTGTTGACTTTTGTGTCATTGATTCCAGAGTTGCTTGCGATTGTTCCAATTTATGAAAGATTGCAACCCATTTTCACTGAACCTCCTGAAGCAGATGAGAGCAGGATGGCCGCCGAGCTGCATGGCGAGGTCAGGGTGTGCAACGTATCTTATCGATACCATGAGACTGGTCCGCTGGTGCTTGAGAATATATGCTTCCATGCCCGCCCAGGTGAGTTCATTGCCATTGTTGGGCCATCAGGCTCCGGAAAATCCACCCTGGTACGCCTGCTCCTGGGGTTCGATCGCCCTTCTCTGGGATCAATCAATTACGATGAAGTAGATTTGACATCTCTCGACGTGAAATCGGTGCGACGGCAAATCGGTGTTGTCCTGCAAAACAGTAAGCCTATTACCGGCGATATCTTTACTAACATCGTTGGCGGCACCAGCAATAATATGCAGGACGCCTGGGAGGCCGCACGCATTGCGGGCATTGACCAGGACATCAAAGCAATGCCGATGGGAATGCATACACTCATTGGAGAAGGTGCTACTACTTTCTCAGGCGGTGAAAGACAGCGGCTCATGATAGCTCGGGCCGTGGTGAATCGGCCGCGCATTGTTCTTCTTGATGAAGCCACCAGTGCTTTGGACAATCCTACTCAAGCCAAGGTCCAGCAATGTCTGAATGAGTTAAATGCAACGCGCATTGTGGTTGCACACCGGCTGTCTACTGTCCGCCATGCCGCCCGAATATATGTTTTGCACAGCGGGCGAATCGTCGAAGAAGGAACCTATGAGGAACTCTGGAATCTCGGGGGATACTTCTCGGAGATGGCACGCCGCCAGACAAAGAATTAGAACTTCACTTCAATTATCCCGAAAAGATTCAGGGTGGCAACCAACTTAACAGACAACATCATTTTGCTGTGGCGCCGGAGTAGAATCATGTTTCAGATAGGTGATCGTAGTCAGAACATTTGTCCGCCCTGGGAAGATCCCAGCCACAAAAGACTACCAGAAAACAAAAATGTAGAAATGCTGCTTCCTCGCTCCAATCTGGGAGACAGTTCGGGCTATAATCCGCCCTAGATGGCTATTTCTCCTGGGATTCGCCTGGGCCCCTATGAAATCAGCACGCCTCTAGGTAAAGGCGGGATGGGCGAGGTTTACCTGGCGCACGACACGCGACTTGATCGTACCGTGGCGGTCAAAGTCTTGCGGCTCGAATCCACGCGCAACGCCGGGCATGTTCAACGTTTTGAACAGGAAGCCAAGGCTGCCTCCGGACGCAACCATCCCAACATCCTGACCATTTACGATTTTGGCGTTGCCGAAGGTACGTACTATATGGCTACCGAGTACGTCGAAGGGCACACGCTGCATGAATTGATTGCCCCTGGTCCAATGGGGCTGGTTCGCGCATTGGATATCGTTATCCAATGCGCCAGCGGATTGGCGGCCGCGCATGCCGCCGGAATCATCCATCGCGACGTAAAGCCTCAGAACATTATGGTGCGTCCCGATGGCTATGTGAAAATTCTGGACTTTGGCCTAGCCAAGCTGGCCGATAAAACTTTTGCTACGTCCGATCCAGACGCCCTCACTGCGGCAGGGCTTACGGCGCCCGGTTTGATCATTGGGACGTGGCTGTATATGTCGCCAGAGCAAGCACGTGGCATGGAACTGGATGCGCGGACGGATATCTGGAGCCTTGGCGCGGTCCTATATGAAATAGTTACTGGAAAGTCTCCGTTCGGCTCCCAGACCATGAGTGACACACTGGCGTCGATTCTTAATCGCGAACCGAAGCCGTTAAGCAGTTACGGCGTTAGCGCACCTGAGGAACTCAAGCACATTCTGACCAAAGCTCTGGCTAAAGACCGGGATAGCCGCTACCACTCTATTAAGGATATGGAGCTTGACCTGAAACAGCTCAGAAAAGAGCTTGAGTTGGAGACGGTTGGAACTAAACGCGTGGGGGCGGCCACGCTACAGGTCAAATCACAAGAAAAGGAAGATAAAGGTCAGCGTTTGACAGGAATGTCGTCAGGGCAAAGAATGTCTTTGCTCATGGCTGCTGTTGTGCTAGCGGCGGCTTTGCTGGTTTGGGCAGTAGTAGCCAACCGACTGTCGAGTCCTATTCCTGCTCCACCTGTTGGTCCGGCCGCTCCCGTTGCGGATCGCAAGCTCAGTTACTTGCTCCTCGTACAAAAAATGCGTGATGGCAAACCTTATCAAGAGGCATTCACTGCCACGGGCCGCGAGATCTTTGAGAATGGATGGAAGGTGCAGTTTGATTTTTCCATTCCGCAACCCGGCTCCTTATATCTGCTCAATGATGGGCCAGGGCCTGAAGGGACACAGGAACTATCAGTCATGTTTCCTACTCCATCAGTCAACAACGGATCAGCCCAGGTCATGGCATATAAGAACGTCCAAGGCGGATGGCTTCTGTTCAACAACGATGCAGGAAGAGAGAAATTCTGGGTGGTGTGGGCAGTCAAACCAGTACCTGAGTTGGAACAGTCGATTCAGCAGGTCTCAAAGACCAGGGATCCGGTTATTCATGATTCACAGTTGACGCAGGCCATACGCGGACTGCTGGCAAAGGCGACTGCGGCGACCGTAAGCGTGGACAAAGAGAATAGGCAGACAACCCTGAGCGGACATGGAGAGGTGTTGGTGAGCGAGTTGGAACTGGAGCACAGATAAGGCAAATCGGGAAGGCCCCAAACCGTTCTCATCATTTTATGTGAAATCTTTTTCATAGGATTGCTCTTGGAAATTGATGCAAGTCTTGCAGCTAGATAGACAATTTCGAACCAAAAGCTCGTTGAATCGTTGACTTGCCAATAAAGGAAGACTACGATTCAGGCAACATTGCACCGGATGAGCTCCCGCCCAACCGTGTTCTAGGTACAGCACGCGGGCCTTCAGCAGATTATTTCTAACCGAACCCGGCTATTTAAGACCTGAGAGAACTTCATTTGAGTAGTTCCGGATTCGAACCCCAGGGTTTTTCAAAATTTCATCGACGGAGAAAATGTATGCCAGATTCAGGCGAGCACGAAGGAACTTACGTATCAACGGTAACGGGATTTAATCCCGATCCAAGTGGAACGCTCGTAATTCAGAAGAGTGGCGGCCCCACTCAGTATTACTACACTCCAACAGGCGGCGCGCAGCAGGAGGTTAACCCCTCCAACCATGGGCAGACGCTGACGTTTTCGATCACGATCAGCGGCACAACCTACACTTTCAACGGCACATTTTCACCTACTGGCGGCGGTCACAACAAACGTTACAGTGGCACAGTGTCAACGCCCAATTCGGTGAAAGAAACAAACGGAACGTGGACGGCGAGTTCCCAAACACCGGTTCCGACAGCATCCAGGAAAGCAAGTTAATTTTCGCTTCGGTGGAAAATGGACACTGGCATGCGACTGCGGAATCCACGTAGCGCATATATATATGAAAGATGTTTCATGCATTTTCCGTTCAGGGCAGAGGCCTCTCTGCCCTGACGTGCATTATCAGATGATTTGTGAAAACTTGCGGACGCGACATGATTTCTAAGACAAGCGCAAGAAGGCGGCGGTTCAGTCTGGTATTGGGTCTGCTTTATGCATGCATGGCCGCAGCGCAGCAGATTCCTGAACTCAAGCCGAATTCAATGGCTGAACACTCTCTATCTGGCGGGCAGACACACGAGTACCGCATTACCCTTGAGGTAGGCCAGTTTTTTCAGGCCGTCGTGGAACAAAAAGGCATTGATGTCGAGGTCGTTCTGTTTGGGCCTGATGGCAAGCGGATCGGCCATATGGATAGTCCAAACAGCGTGTGGGGGCCGGAGCCAATAGTGGCCGTTGCTGAAGTTTCGGGAGAATATCGCCTGCGCATTGCTGCAGGCAATCCTCAGGTGGCTGCGGGCAAATATGAGGTTCGCGTGGTTGCCGTGCGTCAAGCCACAGCCGAGGACAAAGAACACGTTACGGCCAATCGTGCAGTGGAGCAGGGACAGGACCTGCTGGGCCAAGGCACTGCTTCTTCACTTCAACAAGCTGCTGCAAGATTCAAACAAGGAGTAGTTTTTTACAAAGCCGCGGGACTTCGTTACGACGAAGCTTTAACGCTATATAGCGTTGGGCTGGCGCTGGCTCAAGCAGGCGATTTCCGTAATGCACTGGATTATTACAACCAGTGCCTTCCGATATTTCAGTTATTAGATGACAGGGGAATGCAAGGTAGCACGCTCGTCAACATTGGAGGCGCCTTTGATGTTCTAGGAAATCCGCTTAAGGCCATGGAAGCTTATGAGCGGGCCATTCCTCTGCTGCGTTCTCGTGGAGAGCGTGAAAGCGAAGCGGCAGCCCTCAACAACATTGGCAAAATCCATAATGACCTGGGCGAATGGCAGGAAGCGAGCGACTATTACCAACAGGCGTTGCCGATTTTCCACGATACGGGCGATTACACGCGCGAAGGAATTGCGCTTAAAAACCTCGGCGATGTCAGCCACTTGATGGGTCAAAACGAAAAAGCCCTGGACTATTATCAGCAAGCATTCCCTCTGCATCGCGCTGCTGGCAACAAGCGAGGCGAGGCGGACACGCTGCGGCAAACCGGATCAGCCTATCAGGCGCTCGGCAATGTTCCCGAGGCCATGCGATTATATGCGCAAGCATTGGCATTGGACCGGTCGATTGACGATCACTGGCGTGAGGGAATTACTCTGCGGCTGCTCGGGAGCGCCTATGCGGGTACTGGAGAATCGCAGAAGGCTTTTGAGAACTTACAGCAATCTCTCAAATTGCTACACGCCGCAGACGATGCTCGTGGAGAAGGCCTCACATTGAACGCTCTTGGCCATGCGTATGCCACGGCGGGTAATCCGGGTGAGGCCGAAGCGGCTTATCGGCAATCGCTCGAACTTTTGCAAAAAGTGGGGGATCGGAGCAGTTCGGCGCTGGCTCTCCAAGGTCTGGCCCAGGTCGAACGCGATCAAGGGCAGCTTGCTGACGCGCGCAAGCATGCCGAAGAAGCGCTGGCTTTAGTTGAACAGGTGCGGTCAAAAGCAGGTGCACAGGAAGATCGCGCTTCTTACTTTGCGACGCAACAGAGCATGGGCGAATTCTACATTGACCTGCTCATGCGCATCCACAAACAAGATCCTGCCGCCAGGCATGACGCAGAAGCCTTTGAAGCGGCGGAACGCGAGCGGGCGCGCAGTCTGCTGGAGATGCTGGCCGAGGCGCACGTGGACATTCGCCAAGGCGTGGACCCGAAGCTTCTGCAGCGGGAACATGAGATCGCTGGACTGCTGAATTCCAACGCGCAGCGGTTGCTGACCTTGCGTGGCGCAGGCACTGAAGAAAAAGCTGCGGCGCTGAAAAAAGAAATCAGCGATCTGGAAACTGAATCTCAGCAGTTGGAGTTGGCGATTCGCAGGAGCAGCCCGCAATATTCGGCCATGACGCAGCCTCAGCCGCTGACGCTTAAAGAAATCCAGCAGCAAATACTGGACCAGGATACAGTACTACTGGAATACGCCCTGGGCGAGGAGCGCAGTTATCTCTGGGCCGTGACCACAACCGGCCTGAAAAGTTACGAACTGCCCAAACGCAGAGAGATTGAGAAATCAGTCCGTGAAGTAGTTGATTTGCTCTCTGCGCGCGGGACCTATATAAGAAGCGAGCTGCCGGAGCAGAAAAAAGCGCGCATCGAACAGGCTGATGCGCAGTTGCCGCAGGCCGCGGCCCGGCTCAGCCAAATGGTTTTGGCGCCGGTGGCAGAACTGGGCAACAAACGTCTGGCAGTAGTGACCGATGGCTCTTTGCAACATATTCCATTTGCCATGCTGCCTGTTCCTGGATCGAGCGTGATGTCGGCCGCAACACCATTGATCATGGAGCATGAAATCGTAAGCCTGCCTTCGGTATCCATTGTGGCCGAACTGCGCAAGCAGATTACCGGCCGGCAGCCTGCGCCGAAGACAATCGCGGTATTAGCTGATCCAGTGTTTCAGGCGGATGATCCGCGCGTCAGAAAAACTTCATCCGTAAAAAACGCTGTAGCAAAAAAAGAAGCCGCACCAGTCAAATCTGTGGCACCGGCAGCGAATGATTCGCCTGCCGGGAACGAAGTTCAAGAAGAGAACTCACGCATACTGGTGCATCTGGCTGCGAAGGATGCGAACAATACCAGCGAGCAACTGGAAGTTCCACGGCTTCCTTTTACTCGCCAGGAAGCAGACCGCATCATCAAACTGGCTGGAGGTAAAGACAGCGTTGAAGCGCTTGATTTCCAGGCCAGTCTCGCCACGGCTACCAGCGCGGAACTGGGACGCTACCGCTATCTGCACTTTGCCACGCATGGCTACCTGGATAGCGAGCATCCGGAACTGTCTGCCATTGTGCTGGCATTGGTGGATAAAAACGGCCAACCTCAGACCGGCTTCTTACGCTCCGGTGATATTTACAACCTGAAGCTGCCTGCTGATCTGGTTGTGCTAAGCGCGTGCCAGACCGGGCTGGGCAAAGAGATTCGCGGTGAAGGCATTGTGGGCCTGACGCGCGGTTTCATGTATGCCGGAGTGCCGCGTGTGATTGTGAGCTTGTGGAGCGTGAATGATCGGGCCACGGAAGAGCTGATGGCGGCGTTTTATCAGAAATTACTCAAAGAAAAACTTGCGCCGGCAGCGGCCCTGCGCCAGGCGCAGATCGCGATGATCAAGGACAAACAATGGTCGTCTCCTTATTATTGGGCGGCTTTTGTGCAGCAAGGGGAGTGGAAGTAGTCTGGGCTACCGGCAAGAGGAGCATATATGAGCAAGGCAGTGAATCGGATTAAAGCTTTCTATTGGCCTCGGTTGCAGATTTTCGCTGTGGCGGCTCTGGCAGGCATGGCTCTTGCCGTGACGCCGCAAGAGACAGCAACACGTGGAGTAATCCCGGAAGAGTTTGTGAAAGCGCGTCCGGTGAAAGGTGGCTCCAAACCCGCGGCACGCCCAGGCTACAAGCTGGTAAGCAATGCAATCAAGATGAGCAACGGCGACATGCGGCAGATGGGAATCACCATCTGGCGTTTGCGCGCATCCGTGAGTCAAGATGGTGGACCCAGAATTCTGGTGCAGGAAGGCGCTGAAAGTATTTCCTGGACTCCGCAGCGCGTTGCCGCCGGGTCATTGCTGCGCGAAGGAGATCGCGTCCGCATCAGCATTGAGTCGCCGTCCACAGGCTATCTCTATGTGATCGATCGCGAACAGTATTCTGACGGCAAGCTGGGTGAGCCCTACCTGATCTTCCCCACCACTCGGATCCGCAATGGTGACAACCAGGTTACGGCCGGTAAACTGATCGAAGTTCCTGCGCAGGAAGACCGGCCCAACTATTTCACATTGCGAAAAAGTAAGCCGAACCAGACTGGTGAAGTGCTTACTGTGGTGGTAAGTGACAAAGTGTTGGAAGGCGTGAATGCGGGTGCTGAGGCCAAGGTGCTTTCTGCCGGGCAGGTGGCCGGATGGGAGCAGAAATGGCGAGGACATACGCAGCGTTTTGAAATGGTAGGAGGCGCAGGCCGCGCATGGACCAAAGCCGAGCAGGAAGCCGGCCTGGATGGAACCCGCCGACTTACACAGGATGATCCCGGCCCACAGACTATTTATCGTGTTGCGGTACCTGCAGGACAGCCATTTTTTACCCAGGTGGCATTGGGATACTCCTCGTCTAAAGCTACACGCACCAAGCAATAATCGAAACTTGCGGCAGATTTTCAGCGATATCGCACCGCCATCGGCTTCACAGGTGGAATCTGGTGAGGCAGGCTGGGACCTATCAAATCAGTGTGTTCGCTCCAGCACTAAGATTGTGCGATCATCCTGCGCTTCTGCCCCGCTGGAAAACATCCGCACTTTGTCCATCACGCTGATGACTGGCTCAGATCCGGACAGGCATTCTTTGACCCTGTCAGCGCCAAACTCTTCACCCATCGCGTTCTCGGTTTCACTGATTCCGTCAGTAAAAATACAAAGACGGGACCCAATACCGAGATGCTGCTCAATAATATGAAAATCAGCGTCGGGAAGCAGGCCGACAGGCATATCTCCCTCCATCACGGGAGCGACGGCGCCGTCATGGGTAATCAATGCCGGTACATGCCCGCAGTTTACAATCTGCAAACTGCCATCACGACCCAACTGGGCACCGATCAGGGTAGCGTACTTCAGTCCGGCTACCCGCGAGCACAAAAATCTATTGATTGAACGAATTGCAAGCACCAGGTTTGCCCCTCCTGATATCTGGGAGTGGAACATTCCGTGGATCATGGAGGCGAGAAGAGCCGCTGATACACCCTTCCCCGAAACATCGGCCACGATTACAGTGACTGTGTTGTCAGAGACGTCGACGTCGAAGAAATCTCCACCGACGTCACGGCACGGCTCAGTTTGAGCGACGACACGAGCGAAGTCGCTTTCAACTTCCGAGGTAGAGATTAAACTGCGTTGTATGGATGCCGCGATATCCATTTCCTTTCGATGCTGTTGGGCCTCTTGTTCAGCGGCCACGAGCTTTGCGCTCTCCAGTACGGCCGCGCACTCGCCGGCCAGAGCCTGCAGCACTTGATGGCTGATTTCGGAAATGTTGCCTGAGGCCACCTTGCTATCGAGATACAGAACGCCTGCCGCAGTTTTCTCCGGCACGCCATCTCTCATCGCATGCCGTACGCGAAGTGGAATAGCAATGAGTGTTCTTAGGCCATTGGACAGGATGCTTTCGCGGCCGGCCAATGCAATTTGCTGGCTGGCGTCATTCGTGACGAGCTCCAAGGCAGTCGCCATGGCTTCGCGCACCACTGAATGGGAGACATTCGTATCGTGGGAGAGAGACGCTCCGCTTCGCTCCAACCCGCAAGCCAACACTGGCTCACCCGATTTGTCTTTGAGATATACAAAACCCCGGTCTGCGCGTGTAATTTTCAAGGCATAAGCAAGCAGGTCGCGGACGACTTCATCCACAACTTTTCCGCTACTGAGATTGCGTGCCGCCTGAAGAAAGAGTCTCAGTTTTTGCAGATCAGAGATTTCTGAATTGGAAGCCAGACTCGCGAGGAAGGAACTGGTTGCAGTCTCCGAGGATTCGCCGTGCAGAAATGTCAATTTAACGGTGGTCCCAAGCCTGATCTCATCATTATTTCTTAGCACCGCCCGCTCGCAACGATCGCCGTTCACAAATGTGCCATTGCGGCTACCAGCATCTTCAATGAAATAGATGCCGTGTTCCGCTACGAACCTGGCGTGCACTCGCGAAAGCCTGGAATCAGGGATAACGACGTCACATTCCTCTGAGCGACCTACCATGAAAGGTGACTTTGAGATGCTCACTCGACGCTGAGGGCCAACGCCGTCGACAAGAATGGCAGCCTGTTTTGCACGCGCTTCAGCTAATGTCGCCATATTTGGGAGTTTCTGCTGGCACCCTTTGACTACCAGCAGTATCTGCTTATCGTGCAGGATCATTATCACGCATTAGGACTGTTCCGAAAAGGGGAGGGCCAATTGGGCTTACAGAGAAAAGAGGAATAATTTGGAGGAGCTCAGTAACTTCTGTGCCGTTGTGGGTGCCGCGAGCGATAGAAAGCCCCGAAAAGCAGGGAATTCATGCGAAATCAGAGAACATCTCTCTCAGCAGCGGGTTCTGGCGGAGGATGCAGTCACGAACTTACCAATCTCTGCCCTGAAATTCCCGTTAACAGAAGTGAACTTCGTACCAGAGAGGCGTTGAAAAATCGTCGGAGTACCGGCATCCCCCACAGAACCAGTGGTTGTCGTTGAAGCTGCCGAAGTGTTTTCACTTCGGCAGCATTAGTTATCGGCGGTGTGGGAAACAGCGCTTAGTCCGACTCGGTAAACTGAATAAAGGGCGCTGATCCACCTGTGGCGGTACAGCTACCAAGGGTGAGGTTATTGGTTTCGCCAGTCGTACCGGCAATCTGAGACGGTGGTATACATGCTGGCGCCGTTGTCGATCCATCGGTCACCGCTACCTTTACTGTAAGCGATGCGCCTTTGTTAAATTGCGCTCTTGAACCGCCGGCGTTGCCGACAATATTGAACTCCGCCTGGCTCCAGCCGCTCGCGATAGCCGTACGGCTATCAGCAACAGATGCGCTGAAAGCCTGGGTGCCGAAAGTGGTAGTGGCCACGTCATTTCCACCTGACGTAGCAGAACCTGAGAGCGTCAGAGTTGCAAGCTGGGTAATTGGAATTTGTCCTCTGGCGACCAGGGTTGCCGGGGTATTCTGCACGCAATCCACCCCAGGACCTTCTGCATCCGCTCCACCATTAACGAATCCGCTGGGACACGCGGCGCGGGTGCTGCTTCCGTAGTCGATCAGCCAATATTCAATAAATACTTCCGTGTTTCCGGTCAACTGAGAACTGGTAAGTGATACAGGAGTATTGGTGGAAAGAACATATTGCACCCACGCTATGCAACGGGTGAAGCTGCCGCAAGCCGAGGTATGAGCGAAGTTTGTATTGACCTGCAGCGTATATTCATTGGTTCCAAGTATGCCGCCACCGCCAAACGCAGCAACGCCGACGCTCTTTTCAGATGTCACGCCCGTCACGGTTGGAAAACTGCCCTTTACTAAGCTGAACAGATGTCCTGATGGCGATTGAGCGACCCAGTCAGAACCGTTGCCAGCTACCTCTATTCTGTTTTCAAAAGGCTTTGGCAGCGCGGACCGATAGCCTGGCGCCGGGGCGCATTCCACTGCTTCCCATCGCGTGCTGGGGAAGGAAGCATGGAAACACCCAGCCGCGGGTATGCTGATTTCGTGCATGGTTGCGCGCCAGGCCGCTTGTGCCTGCAATTCAGCCTGGCCAACGGGTTCAACCGCCTGAACATCTTGAGCTATGGCCATCAGCGACATGGCAGAAATACAAAACACTACAACTAGGAACCGAATTTTCATTCGAGCATTCTCCTGTTTTTAGTTGGGGAGGAATCCTGCATAGGTGGAGATTCGCTTTTGTTGGAAAGCAAGCACCCTCAAGTATCCTCAGTTTCAGTCAATGACACGCGGCGAAAAATCTGTCCAAGAGAGAAGAACCCGGACATTATTCGAGAGTTGATTGCAATAATCAATTGCAAAGTGGATGCGCTTGAACTGTAGTCGTTCTTTGGCAGGTTCTCGCGGAAGTGTTTTTCAGCATCGGGATGGAATGTCTGGTAGATCCATTCCATGTCGATTTTGAGCAGGAAGGGATAGATGTCACTTGCGGTAGCTGCATTCAGTACACATACATGACGATACATGAAGCGCAACGCTCCTACAGCAATTAACGCGCTAACAGTCACCAGTACGGCTGAATGATAATTCATGATCTCTTTCGTCTTCCAAGCACTCCCCAATACTCCCGCACGACCGAGAGCATTTCTTCTGAGAGGCGGAGGCCAAAATCATCTCTTCCGGCTTAGTGCCAAGGAACATAACCAGCAACAGAGCCAGTCTGCTATGTATGCCACTGAGGAAGCGTTCTTTGTAAATGGGTCCACTTTATTTCCGAAAACAGAACGCACGAGGTACTGCATGAGTTAGCCAGGATAGGAGCTGATTTAGACTGGAAAAAGATTCCGCCGATGATGTGTTCCAGGTACGAATCGGACAACTTTCTCGAAGCCCGTTTCTGGGGATTCAACTCATCTCATGTCACCTGCCGGCCGATAGCGCGCTATTACGGTCGTCGATCTTTCATCACCAGCCCCGTTTCGTCTCTTCGGCGTCAGGTGGATTAGCGTCGACGAGGGAGTCCCTTTCCCGAGGCCTCGGACCCTGGTGGTTCACGGAACTGTTCCACAGAAATGTGCTCGTAACGCACTTCCAACACAGTCAGGTATTCTGTGCCCCCCGGCGCTTGGAGAACGACGCTGTCGCCCGCGGCCGACTTCATCAACGCGCGCCCCAGAGGTGACACCCAACTGATGTGGTTTCGGTTGAGATCGACCTCGTCGGTGCCCACGATACTCACCACTCGCTCAGTTCCCGCGGCATTGGCATAGCGCACGGTCGCTCCGAAGAATGTCCTCGTCGCCGCCTGGCCCGCTCTCGGAGCTTCCGGGTCCACCACTTCCGCGGCTTCGATTCGCTTCGAGAGAAAGCGAATCCGCCCATCGATCTGCCGCAACCGCCGCTTGCCGTACCGATAGTCGGCGTTGTCACTGCGATCGCCGTTGCTGGCAGCCCATGCCACCACCTCCGCCACGGCCGGGCGTTCCCTGGTGAGCAGAAACCGATGCTCATCTTTGAGGCGCTGCAGACCGCTCGGCGTTATGTAATTCTTGCCTCGCGTCGCGGGCTCGTCCCCCTGCGGTTTTCTGGTAAACCCTTTCCGCATCTCGTAATCCTTATCCTTCCAGTGCAAACCAGTAGGTGACGCTAATGAACTCGGATGAACGCGATCGAAAACACTGTAGGTCATCCGTTCATGGGAATTCCTGCGACCCTAACTGATTCTTTCACGTCTTTATCGATTTTCGCGCGTGGAGAGGGCTGTGAAAAGGGAACTGCCTATGCGCCCTCTAGAGATCAAGAGGCAAAATTCGGCGATTGCCGCGCAGCGCTGTTGCCCGTGTCGGACGCGCTTGGTCGATAGAAAGCCCCGAAAGGCGGCGAATTCAGGCGAAATCAGAGAACAATTCTCTGAGCTGCGGACAGGCGGAGTTAGGGATAAGGATTGCAAAAAGCCCTACGGAATATTTCTTGATCCAAGCCTCGCACCTTTTGGAAAGGTCGATGGAGTCTTCTCGCTGGGCGTTCCATTGACACCTTCCGTCCCGGCAGCCGGTGTGCCTTCTCCCGTTCCAGCTTGGCGCACAAAGTTTCTTTCTGAACACCAGACCATCCAAACCTTTCAACCCATTGACTAAGTTGCTCTAGTTTCTTCCTTGGCTTTACCAGTGATCCTATCCATTCGACAAGTATCCATTGGTCTACTACTAAGAGCCGTGCGCTAGTCGAGCCATGTAAGCACCCGCTTCGGTTCCATTACTTTGGGAGCCTGATGGAAACGATACAAAGAAAGCCTGCGATTAGCATAGGAATCAGTCATTTGAGCTCCGGCCTAATCTACTTTACAGGATAGGTCAGGTGCGGTAAGCTATGTAAACTTTTCCAAAAACCCAGTTCCGTTTTCAGGTAGTCCCCTATAACTATGACGCCATCGCCCTTGCCCTTCTCTTCGTCGTCCGGCAAGTCCCATTCATGGGTTCTGATTCTTCTTGGCTGCCTAAGTATGTTAGCGCCTGCGGGCGTTCGCGCCCAGACTTTCCCACAAAAATCCGCCTCTGTTGTCCAAGGCCCGAAATATGTACAAGATAGGGTCCTGGTGCGGTTTCGCCCTGCGGTATCTGCAGCCGATATGCGAGCTACCCACGCGGCGGCCGGGTTTCAAGTGTTGAACGACGTTTCAGTTGTGGATCGCCTGCAGGTGGTGCAGCTTGCGGCGGGCACAAATGTTCATGATGCAATCCGCATGTACCGCAACAATCCCAACGTGCTCTATGCGGAGCCAGATTACATTGTGCAAGTCACGGGCGTGCCCAATGATCCATTCTTTTCTACGCAATGGAACCTGCAAAACAATGGGCAAAACGGCGGTACAGTGGGAGCGGACATCCATGCAACACAGGCTTGGAACATCACTACCGGAAACGCCGGCGTTGTAGTAGCAGTGCTCGATACCGGCGTTGACTACAACCACATTGATCTAGCTTCGAATATCTGGTCAGCGCAGGCAGGATTTACCACTTCATCAGTCAATGGAATTCCCGTTCAATGCGCGGCGGGTGTTCATGGCTTGAATGTAGTTGATAATACCTGCGATCCATTCGATGACAATGGCCACGGAACGCACGTATCAGGAATCATTGGGGCGGTTGGGAACAACGGTACGGGTGTTGCGGGCGTGAACTGGAACGTTCAGATCCTTCCGTGCAAATTCATAACCGCTGATGGCTCCGGGGATATCAGCCACGCCCTGGCATGTCTCTCATTCATAAAGCAGATGAAAGACAGCGGTGTAAACATTGTGGTATCCAATAATAGCTGGGGCGGTGGAGAGGTATCGCAGAGTCTTCAAGATGCAATTGCGGCACAGATGGCGGATGGCATTCTTTTTGTTGCCGCGGCCGGAAATGATTTTTCTGACAACGATTTGTTTCCCTTTTTTCCCGCCAATATCTTTCTGCCTAACGTAATCTCTGTGGCAGCCAGCACGCGCACAGACGATATTGTGGCATTTTCCAACGTGGGTCGTCATACCGTGCATCTGGCCGCGCCCGGAAATGAAATCCTGAGCACGACTCCGTTCAACACGTACAGCATCTTTAGCGGGACGTCCATGGCGGCGCCTCATGTAGCGGGTGTGGCCGCGCTTCTCAAGGCCCAGGACCCCGCGCGCGACTGGCGCGCGATTAAGAACCTTATCCTGACCGGAGGCGACACGCTGCCCACGATGGCTCCAACCATCACGCAGAAGCGTCTCAATGCGTTTGGGGCCATGACTTGCACCAACTCTGCCGTACAAAAACGTCTTCTTCCTATACCAAACACCATTGCAGCGAGTGTGGGAAGCCCTGTTGTTTTGTCTTTTCTGAACATCAACTGCACCCAGCCTGGGGGCAACGTTTCAGTCACGGTGACTCCCGGCAATCAGACCGTTTCTCTTGTAGACGATGGCATCGGCAATGATCAAGCTGCTGGTGATGGCATTTATACGGGCCAGTTTAACCCCACGGCCCAGGGAAATTATGCTCTCCAGTTTCCGGACGGTAGCACGGTGAATGTGGAAGTCTTGTCGGCTTACGGATTCACGAAGGTACCTTTCAGTTATCAGACCATCACTGGGACGAGCCTTGATCTTGGCGACGATTCCGTGGGGCAAATTACCTCGCCGTTTCCCATTCAGTTTGGCGGAGGAAGTTTCAATCAGTTATTCGTGAGCAGCAACGGTACAATCAGCGTCACCGACCCTTTTGACGATTTCGTGAATCGCTTTCTTGTCCCCGGAGGCTTTCCAAGCTTCGCCCAGGAACCGACTACGATTATTGCGCCCTGGTGGACCGACCTTTTTCCTGTGAAAGGAACCGCACAGAATGTCTTCTGGCAGGTGATTGGAGCAGCCCCGAACCGCCAACTCGTGGTTGAGTGGAGAAACGTACGCAGCTTCCTTTGCCGCTCCGATAGCTCGGCGAATATTACTTTTGAGGCAGTTTTCAACGAGGGCAGCAACGATATTCAATTCAACTATAGCGATGCGATCTTTGGCGGAGATTGCGCTCTACAAGACTTCGGACAGGGAGCCACGATTGGCATTCAATCCTCTCCCGCGAATGGAGCAATGTGGGGCGCCGTTCAAAGTGACGCGACAGGAAGCGGCACCTCGGTGTTGTGGGAGAGCCCATCGCCCGCCGGCGCGAACAATCCCGTGCCTGTGCTTAGTTCCATGTCGCCGACATCTGCCCCTTTGTTCAGCCCGGACCTTGTCTTGACGGTGAACGGATCGGGCTTTTTCCTGGGATCTTTTGTCCAGTGGAACGGCATGAATCTCCCCACCACCTTCGTGGGTCCTACGCAGCTCACCGCGATTCTTTCTTCAACTCTCTTCACCCAGTTCTCACCATTTACTTTTGGCAGTACGGCTCAGATTACCGTCTTTAATCCGGCTCCGGGAGGCGGAACGTCCGCACCGCTGGTTTTCAACGTTGCAAGCCTGACAAGTACGCCTTCGATCAGCTCCATCGCTCCCAACACGGCGGTGGCTGGAGACTTCAGCTTCCGCCTGGTTGTTACCGGTAGCGGTTTGTTGAACACGAAGATCCTCTGGGCTGGTACACCACTGCTCGGGTTCTCCCCAAGCGATACGGAGGCAATTGCATTTGTGCCTTCCGCTCTTATTGCCACTGCAGGAACGGCGCAGGTGACCGCCGCCGGGCCCAGTGGAACTTCCAACGCTGTGCCATTTACTATCACCGCGTCAACGACTCCCGTTACTGCAGGACTGCATCAACTTGGACGACTTTCGATCGATTCTACGGGCAAGGTCACACCAGCGTTTTCCCCTGGTTTAGTGCGATTTCTGGGCTGGAATTATGGTCGAACCACAGGTGGACCAGCATATTTGCAGCATTTCGCACGCCCCTTTGGAGGCGCAACGCCACCTGCGCCTCAGATCTTGACTTCGAATATTGGGGCTTTGGCAGCGCCAATCTCCCCTGCCTCCTTAAGCCTGAACCTGCCGGCAAGCCTTCCCGGGTTTGATTTCCATCCAACGCTGCCGACCGGTTACCTGCCCACAAGCGTGGCTACGGGCGACTTCAACAAAGACGGAAAGATGGACTGGGTTGTCAGCAACGGAGGAGACAACAGTCTGTGGCTTTATCTTGGCAATGGCGATGGCACCAATCAGATGCCCATCATTATTCCTTGCACGGGCTCTGCGCCGGTTCAGGTTGTGGCCGCGGACCTGCGTAAGATTGGAATTCTTGATCTGGTTGTGGCTGAGACAGATAGCCAGACCATCGGGGTTTTCCTGGGGAATGGCGATGGAACATTTGCTCCGGAAGTCACCTATCTCATTCCCCGACCGCCTCTCTCAGTCGCAGTTGGCGACTTCAACGGTGACGGGCATCAGGACATCGTGGTTGGGCTCCAAGGGGATGAATTCAGCGGCCCATTAGCGACATTGTCAGGTGACGGGACGGGCAAGTTTGGTCCTCCAATTACATTCCTTGCTGACAATACGGACATCGGTTCTTACGCTGTCACTCAAATCATCGCTGCAGACTTGAACGGCGACGGCTTGACCGATCTGGTTCTCGTCGATCAGGGCGGCATCGAATTTCGCGCCGGTGTGCATTCCTACTTGAGCCTGGGGAACGGTACATTCAAGGATGCACAGTTCGTTCAAGGCAATATTGCGGTAGCTCTGGGCGACATGGATGAGGATGGTTGTTTGGATGCGGTATCGGTCAACCCGATCGGCTTAGTATCGATTGCCAAAGGCTTTTGTGATGGCACTTTTGATACTGTCGGGGGCATCAGTATGGGAGCCGGCGAACAACCGGTCAGCGTCGCCCTGGCAGACATGAATGGCGATGGACATTTGGACGTTGTAGCAGCTGGGGCCAACTTCGGTTCAGGCGGTGTTTTCGGCCAGGACGCCACGAACCTTGTGATGGTCTTGCCGGGAGACGGACGCGGCAACCTCGGGTTGTCTCACGTTTATCGCAGCGAACCTTCAATGTTTGGTCTTGCCCTCACCGACCTCAACGGTGACGGGCATCCCGATGTTATCGCGGCCAGCCAGGATACGGATACGGCTTCAGTCTTTTTGAATGATGGCCACGGCGCCCTTCCTGGCCCGACCGGCGAGTACATTGGCTATGGGGACAACGCTGGCGCTAGTTTCAGCGGAGCACTGAATGCCCCGTTCAGCAATTTCTTTGTGCGTGACATTGATGGCGACGGCAAACCTGATCTTGCCTTGGTAGAAACAACGCAGTTCAGCGGTTCTCCTTGGAAACTGGCGGTTATGCTCAACGATGGCACGGGGCATTTCAGCCCAGCTATCCGCTCGACGATCGCCGATGCCGCAGACACTCCGCTTGGCTACGCTCTTGCGGATTTCCGCAATACGGGACGTCCCGACCTTCTGGTCTATGAGGCTAATACCATCGTGGAAGGCAATCCCGCAGTGTCATTTTCGCCCAATATTGGCAATGGACAATTCGGACCTCACGTCACCACCCCAATCGACCCCACGCTTATAAGTGAATTCGCAGTTCTTGCGGCCGGCGATTTTAATGGCGATGGAAAACTGGATTTCGTCGTTGCCGGTACCAAGCCTGTAGCTGGCGGACCGGTAGAGATCCTCACTTTTCTCGGCAATGGTGACGGAACTTTTCTGCAGGCCGCCAGCCAAACGTCCGTAACTGCGGCGGGGCCAAGGGCAATCTTTGCCGGCGATTTCAACCATGACGGCAAGCTCGACATAATCTTCTGGGCGTCTAACGGCTCTACGGGAGGTGTTTACGAGATGCTCGGCAACGGCGATGGCACATTCCAGCCGGCCAAGCTGCTCTTTACGGATTTCGGCCCCTTCACCATGGCGGATCTAAACCATGACGGCCTTTTGGACATTGTGGAATATATCCTGCCGCTCACTACCACGGGTGATCAGACTTACGGTTTCAATATCTACCTGGGCCAGCCGGACGGAAGCTTCCAACTTGCCCATAGCTACAAACCCTATACGGGTTTATTCAGTCCTGCCTACCGGTTTGATAACGGCTCGCCGCAGCAGCAGTCTGGACCGATGGTGGCTGACTTTAACGGAGACGGCAACCCGGATATCGCGGCTTTCCAGTTCCAGGCAACGTTCCCGAGCACGCAAAGTTACCTTCAGATTCTTACTGGCAATGGGGACGGTTCCTTTACCCCCAGCTTTGCCATCACACCATTTCACAAGAATGGAATTCCCGTTACAGCTGCCGATGTGACCGGAGACGGCAGAGCGGACTTGATTGAAGTGGACGGCCTGGTGTCATCGTTCCACGTGATTCCCAGCATTCCTGGCCCGGCGTTGCAGCTTTCTCTCCCGGTGCAGCCGATCATTGGAACAAACGGAACTCTCGTGGTTACGCAGACCCTTGTCAGTGCGACGCCCTCGAATATTACACTTTCTGCCAGTGATTCCAGCATCACGATCCAACCCACAGCAACGATTCCGGCAGGCAGCTTGAGCGCGACTGTACCCTTTACCATCGGGGCCGGATTCAATTCTTCGAAGGCGTTCTCATTCACGGCGCAACTCGGTACACAGACCGCCGTGGTCTACACTCACCAGGCGACCACAGCGTTTTCAGGATTTCACGCTTTCGCCAACTTTGGCAGCACGACGGTTCCACCCGGAGGCGCCATATCCAATGGAATCGGCCTCGTATCCTATGGCGGTTACACCGTCCCAACAGTACAGTTTTCCTGCCAAGGGCTTCCGGCAGGAGCTTCATGTGAGTTTTCTCCGGGGTCGGTTGGCGTCCAGCCCGAACCGGAGACCGGCACTTCGTTTGTGATTCAGACCAGCCCGAGCATTCCAGTGGGAGCGTACACTTTCAGTGTTGTAGCCACGGATGGAGTGATCACCGAGAGTGTTCCGATACGGTTGATCGTTGCCGATTTCAACGTGGCTTTTTCACCAACATCTGTGACCGTTGTGACCGGCAAGCCAGCCAGCTTCAATCTGGTGGTTGGCTCCATCGGTGAGTGGACAGATTTCGTAAATGTGTCTTGCCAGGTCTCGCCGCCGAACGCGATTTTTTGTCCAGTTGGCAGCCCTCTTACTCTTCCCGGGACTTACCCCGCGACGGTTACCACCAACAACGCGCCGCCCGGCGACTACACGTTCTCGGTTTCGGCGTCGGCGGATGGGGTCACACACAATGCCCCTGTCGCGGTGCTCCACGTGCAGGGGGTCAGCAGCACGATTTCATCAAATTCTGCGACAATCCCTGTGGGCAGTTCCGCCACGTTTAATCTCTCATTGAACTCCCAGAATGGGCTGACGGACGTATTCACTTTTAGCTGCCCAGGCTTGCCCGCTGGGCTCTCCTGCAGCTTTAATCCAGCGAATGGCACGTTGCCTGCGAACGGAAAGCTAAGCTCGGCCCTGACAGTAAGTGTCACGTCTCGGCCAGCTGCTGCAACACCAGTGACGGCGCAACGCAAGGGGCCCAATTGGTTGCTACCCGCAGGCTTGGGCGTCTGCATGCTCCTACTCTTTGCTGTCAGCCTGTCTTTGATGGATACCGGGCTCCGGCGGCCCGCGCTTGTCCGTGCCACGATTGTAGCGGCGTTCGTTGTCGTGCTGAGCCTTTCCGCGTGCGGCGGTGGAGGTGGGAGTACCTCAGTTTTGCCGCCAACACCGACACCGACACCGACACCCCAATCGAAGGTAGTCATTGTAACCGTGCAAGCGTCTTCAGGCAGTGTTACAACTCCGATGGGGTTTATCACCGTGACAATTCCGTAACGCGTGTTTAAGGGGTCGATGGGGCACGGCGTGCTAAAGGTTCCAGACCCATTGCCTGTTGATAAATTGTAGAGCTACCGCCGATTGTGAAAGGCGACTGCCAATTCGGCCCGTAGAGAAAAGAGGCGGAATTCAGCTATTGCAGCGCAGCTCTTTGCCCGTTTCGGATGCGCCTGGTCGATAGAAAGCCCCGAAAAGCGGCGAATTCAGGCGAAATCAGAGAACAATTCTCTGAGCTGCAGACTAGCTGGCGGGCAGGGCAGAATTCGAACTCTCAGTCCCCTTTTTAGAATGGAAATGCGCGTCCATTTGTTCAAAGATAGCGTCGGTCCCGATCGGTTAGGAAGATTGATTAAAAATCAGAATCACTGGTATTAGGAACCAAGGCCAGTTTTATATGCGGTGCCCAGTGTGCGTGGGCATCCCAGACTTTCTGGTAATAAACTGCCAACTTCTTCGAACCTTGTTTCTCGGGGGTTTGCGAACCCGATCCGAACGGATTCCTTCACCCTTGGGCGTTTCTCAGGATCTATTTGGGGTCACCACACCAAACGTAAGAAATCGTACGCTTGCGATACGCGAATCGCCACGCGCTGGATGAGCGAGTCGGCCTGAACTCAACTTCTGTTGTTTTCCCAATGGGAGTGTGCCATTCTCCTGTTGGTAGCCAAAATGTGAAATGTGGTGATGTCAAATGTTCACGAAGACCAAGAAGGACGTGCAATCGGGGACGCTGGCCCTGATGGTGCTGAAAACGCTCGACGTGCTCGGACTCCAGCACGGGTACGGCATCGCCCGGCGGATCGAGCAGATCAGCGGCGATAAGCTCTTCGTAAACCAGGGCACTCTCTACCCGGTACTGCTGAGGCTGGAACAGGAGGGCGCGGTTGAGTCGGACTGGGGAGCTTCTGAGAACAATCGGCGCGCCCGCTTTTATCGTCTGACGCGTGCGGGGCATAAGCTCCTCGAAGCTGAGAAGCGCGATTGGGAGCAGACGGCGGCAATCATTGGCCGCTTCTTCGAGGTGAAAGCGGAGGATCTGGCATGAAGACTCTCAGTCGATGTCTGGTTCGTCTGCGCAATTTTGTTACTGGCCGGCGCGGTGATCAAAGGCTGCGTGAAGAGTTGGAAGACTACGTGGCGCGCGAGGCGGAAGCCAATATACAGGCCGGAATGAGCGAGGAAGAGGCGAGGAGGCAGGCGCGGTTGAAACTTGGCTCCGCGGAGGCGATCCGAGAGCAATACCACGCAGAGGAAGGGTTGCCCTTGCTGGAATATCTGGCGCAGGACATACGATTTTCGCTACGACAGATGAGGCGTTCGCTGGGGTTCACGCTCGTCGTGGTGTTGACGATGGCACTGGGGATTGCGGCGACGACAACGATGTTCACGGTAGTGTATTCGACGCTGCTCAGAAGCTTGCCCTATCCACAGTCGGAGAGAATTGCCGCGATTCACGACACACGGATTACCGGGCGGTCGGCTGGGGGGCTGATGACGGGGCCGCGATTCTATGACATCGAAGCGCGAAACCGAAGCTTCTCCAGTCTGGCAATCTTTTACTTTGACGAGAGCACGCTGATTGCGGGAAAGAAGTTGCCTGTCTATGTGAAGGGAGCGGGAGCGAATGCAGGATTCTGGGATGTTTTCGCCACAGCGCCGATGCTGGGGCGGGTATTCGATGCGAGAGACGACGCGCCCCATGCTCCGCAAACCGTGGTGTTGAGCTATCCCGGATGGCAGCGGCTCTTCGGAGGCGATCCGAACGTCATCGGAGAACAGGTGAAGCTGGGGCAGCAGACGGCGACGATTGTGGGCGTGATGCCACGAGGTTTTTCAGCGTCCGGAGACGTGGAGCTGTGGCACGCGGCGCAGTTTACTCCGAATAGTTGGGGCAATGATCGGGGCGACGACCAGCGGGACACCAATGTATTTGGGAGGTTGCGGTTGGGCGTAACCCTGGCGCAGGCTCAGGCCGATCTGGATCGGATCGGGGAGCAGCTCGGGAGGGAGTATCCGTCGAGCGACGGTGCGTGGCGGTTCACGAGCGAGACGCTGCGGGAGGACCTGTACGGTGACGTGCAACCGGCACTGGTGGCCTTGCTGATCGCGTCGGCGCTGCTGCTACTGATCGCTTGCATCAATGTGGCCAACCTGCTCTTGTCTAGGGC